>ENA-UOOK01003901-UOOK01003901.1-fermentation-metagenome-genome-assembly--contig:-NODE-3901-length-16497-cov-8.916008_pt1 | contig 16497 bp, 12 predicted proteins | sample MGYA00245777_ERZ724023 | MGnify/ENA primary metagenome ERZ724023 (study PRJEB28704, sample SAMN03018312) | fermentation metagenome | biome: anthropogenic terrestrial biome; feature: soil; material...
TCAACCTCTTCTAATGGGCTTTTTCGTCCCCGATCCGCTATTATTTTAGTATCTTGCCGCTCCGGCTTTTTTCGATTTTGGACCTTTATTTGGCCTGAAAGCCCGCTCCGGGCACTTCTTGGAATCGGTTTTTCCGCGTACTTCAAATCCGAGGCTGAAACATTCGCCTTTTATCTCATCTATAGCCGTGTAAAATCTGCAGTCTTGGCATGTAGGCATTAGGATTACTACCTCCAGATATGTGAAGGCTATCTGGACCTTGAGTTCCAGATATGTTTCCTGGATACAAAGTTTTGTTTAAAATTACCTTCCTTTCTATAAAGGACAGGATGTATCCCATAAATAATGTGTATCTGTAAATAAAATGTTTTTGGTAGGCAATAAGATAGGCAGTAGACAGGTTCAGGAGAAGAAGATAGTTTTTAAGGGATCATTTCAAAAGAAATATTAAAAATTGTTTGAGGGTAAAATGTAAAATTGTTCAGGTGAACAAAGCAAAATATTAACCTGAAGTTTTCCGGATATCTACAGAAATAATAACTATGCTGCAGAAATATGCAATAATATGAGATTCTTTTCTTTCAAATCTCTTCTTCCTCTTCGAATTCTACATCAAGGACAGGAAGTTCTCTGATATTTCCTTCCCTATCGTAGCAGGTCCAGCTCTGCCTGTTGTAAGGACTGCCCACTATAATATGATAGTTTCCGGTTTTCGAAAAAAGACGTAAGTCGGCTTTTGAGGGCCTCCGGTTGTGCCCTGGATGGCTGTGGACAGAGCCTGCTGCTTTTATATTCGGCATCATGTAAAGCCTGAGAACTGCGTTTGTATCACTTGATTCGGTTCCGGGAAGGATAAGCACCTCGGTAATTATTCCGTTCTTTTCCTGCAAAAGCCCGGCAAACTCTTCAGGAGCCATTGACCTGCTTGCTTCAAGGATAAAATCAAGGGTATCACGGGCAATTCCTTTAATCTGCATACAGAGTAAATTATCCTTAAATGGTATATCTTTTTCTTGAGGGAAACGGAGTTCCTGAATTATATCTCATTCCACTGGATTTATTTGTGGTCTGCATAGATTATTATGTAGCATCATATTGTTAAAGGCAGTTTTTCCGGAGATTTTTGCTCTGGAGTGAAATTTGTATAGCAACAGGGGGTTAGTAAAATTAGAGATGTTCGTTCGGTTTCAGACCCGGAGAGAGTTCTGGAAGAAAATACGGAAAATGGTTCTGAAGAAGACTCACAAAAGGTCTCTGAAATGAGTACAGTAAAGGATATTGAAAAGGATAATGGCATGCATGCCTCAATTTATCAGGAATCACTTGCAATGCACAGGAGGCTTGGGGGTGTACTTGAAGTTGCGAGCAAAGTACACCTGCGTACAATCCACGATCTCAGCGTTGCTTATACTCCTGGAGTTGCCGAACCCTGCAGGAAAATTAGCGAAAATCCTAATCTTGTTTACCTTTACACTCTCAAGAAAAATACGGTTGCTGTCGTAACTGACGGGTCAGCTGTACTCGGACTTGGGAATATAGGTCCTTATGCGGCCCTGCCAGTTATGGAAGGAAAAGCTATAATCTTCAAAGAATTTGCCGGAATAGACGCTTTTCCGATCTGCCTTGACACTCAGGACACCGAAGAGGTTATAAAAACGGTAAAAAACCTGGCTCCGGTCTTTGGAGGTATCAACCTTGAAGATATCAGTGCTCCCCGCTGTTTTGAAATCGAGGCAAGACTGCGGGAAGAGCTTGACCTTCCTGTTATCCATGATGACCAGCACGGGACAGCCATAGTTGTATTTGCCGGACTCCTGAATGCCCTTAAGATTGTAAAAAAGGAGCTGGGTGAATTAAAAATAGTGATCTCAGGGCTTGGGGCTGCAGGGGTTGCAATTTTCAGGTTTCTGGTCCGGGCTGGGGCAGACCCTGCAAAAGTCCTTGCCTGCGACAGCAAGGGTATTGTATATGAAGGGCGGGAAAAGGGCATGAACCCTTTAAAAGAAGAAATTTCCAGGCTTACGAACCCGGAGAAGTTAAAAGGCGGGCTTAAAGAAGCTTTTCCGGGTACAGACCTCTTTATAGGGGTGTCGGTCGGAGGGGTCGTAACTGAGGATATGGTCCGCTCGATGGCAAAAGACGCTATTGTAATGGCAATGGCAAACCCAATCCCCGAAATCATGCCTGACGCTGCAAAAAGGGCTGGGGCAAGGATTGTTGCTACAGGCAGGTCGGATTTTCCGAACCAGCTCAATAACTGCTTGAGTTTCCCCGGCGTCTTTAAAGGAGCTATTGGGACCTGTGCGAGGAAGATTACACCTGAAATGGAAATGGCAGCAGCCTATGCCCTTGCAAATGTTGTAACCGCCGGCGAGCTTTCAGAAGACCATATCATCCCGGACCCCCTTGATAAGCACGTAGTGCCCGCGGTCGCAAAAGCTGTTGCAGATGCTTCCCTTGAAAGTTGCGCTGCTAGAAAAAGCCTTGAAGATAGTTTCTGAATGCGTCAAATTTCTCAGCCCGCGGACTGATTTTCAGAATCATTGTTTCAAAAGCGATTTTAACCTATATTACATATTTTTTCTGTCAAATATATCGAAGGGATATATAATGAATTGCACAAATCTGAAGCAGGGTCAGACTCTTGTCTGTGAGAGATGCGGGCTTGAACTAAAAGTGGTGAAGGAGTGCGGGGATGAAAGTTGCTCTACGGGTTGTACCGGTGATATGGACTGCTGCGGTGAGCCTATGAAACTGAAAGAGTAAGCAGAATAATTTATCTCGTGATATCATGTATCCTTTATGATCTGTTCTATCATGTGTGATCTTTGAAGGTATGTGCTTAAAGCTGAGATCTTTGATCGACAAATATGCCGGTATAGCGGCGGGCAGCTCTCTCTTCATAAGTGAAGTATAAATACAACTGAATCACTATATTTAATGGGTTGTGGGGAGCAATCGTATGTAAAAATCTCTCTATGTTGGACAAAACCTCTTTAATATTACCCCACTCCCAAAATTCCTTTTTTGGAAATTTCCTGAATCCTTCTTTGGGATAATACTGAAACCTTTCTTGTTCTAAACAGATAAGGCTTCATAAAATATACCTCTGGAATAAAAAGCCGTTCTTAATGCGCTAAATGAATGAACTGTAGTTCACCGGGTCTTACTTTTTTTAATCTCTTCTAATATTTTCTTCTGAGTTTCTGCTATCTCTTTTAACGTTGTGTTGATTTCTTTCATTATCTCCATCGTATTCTGTGTCATGCTGGTTTCCTTAATTTCCCCCGGGCATGTCTCAATTTCCTCAAATTCTTCATTTTGCAGTTCTCGCAGTATATCTCCAAACACGCCAAACTCTCTGCTCTTATCGGCACTGTCTACTGCTTTATCTTCATTATACATGATTTTAACAATGCCGCAAAATATAAATATATTATTTTTTGAGCCTTGTCAAGAAAATATTAAATCGGTTTTAAGAGATTAAAAAAATATCGGATACGGTTGTTAATAGTTCAAAATGAATTAATGGTATGCAGTACAGAGTATAATGCAGTAAGGAATAAATGAAGCACCAGTCCTGAGTGCAAAAACCGGAGGAAGAAAATGAGTGAAATTCAAAGAAAGTTTGATGCTGTTTCAAGAAATTACGATGGGCAGAGAAAGAAGTTTATACCTTGTTTCGATGACTTTTATGAAATATCCGTGTCAGTAGCGTCGGTAAATACGGAATGTCCAAGCATACTGGATGTGGGTGCCGGAACAGGACTTTTATCGGCATTTCTTATGGAAAGATATCCAGAAGCATCATTTACTCTGATTGATATCTCTGAAAAAATGCTCGATGTGGCAAAAGACAGATTTAGAGGTAACTCAAGAGTAAAATACATTGCAGCAGATTATTCAAAATATGATTTCGCAGAAAAATACGATATGGTAGTGTCAGCTCTGTCTATCCACCACCTGGAAGATAAAGAGAAAAAAGGGCTCTATAAAAAAAGCTATTCCATTCTTAACGAGAACGGGATTTTTATCAACTCAGATCAGGTACATGGAGAAACCCCTTTTATAGAAAACCTGAATAAGATAACCTGGAGACGGTATGTCGAAAACAGTAGCCTGACAGAAGAAGAAATAATGGCTGGTTATAAAAGGACCATGCTCGATAAAGATTCAAAATTAGACCAACAGCTTGACTGGCTTAAAGAAGCAGGTTTTTGTGATGTCAGTTGCATATATAAGTATTATCAGTTTGCAGTAATGTTTGGGAGAAAATCTGTATAAATTGAGGTTTATATCCTTGAGGTTCCCGTTCTTTAAGTAAGACTTAGTAAGACTTATCTCTTAAAGATCTCTTAAAGGCAAAAATGAGTACATCATAATCCCAAAGTACATCAGCCAGCAAGAAAAAATTTGCGCCTCTATGAAAATCTATTTTTTGGGAAAGACAACTCCAAATAAAGGTTGTGCATAAATTTCACACTCGCGTACAAAAAATTTGAGATTCCTGTATCTCCTTATTTTAAAACCTTCTTCTATCTGAAACAAATGGTAAAAAGTTCAACTAAAGTGCTCTTCATTTTCAAGGGACTTTAATACCTCAAGTTTCTCCCTCGCATCCTCCATATCCGGGTAAACACGCAGGATTTCGTCAAAAGCCCTTATCGCTTCCCCGAACCTTTCCATCTTTCCGAGGATTACTCCTCTATAATTCATAGACTGGACGTCATGCGGGTTTATCCTGAGCAGTTTTTCAAAGGCTTTGAGGGCTTCATCATATTCCCCAATTTTTGCCAGGGAAATGCCCAGATATCTGAGGGACTGCTCGTGCCAGGGGTTGATGGTGAGGGCTTCTTTAAATGCTTTGGCTGCAGTCTCGTAGAGTTTCTGTTTGAAGCAGACAACCCCTACATTATAGATTGCTTTTATGTTGTCCGGGTCTTTTTCAAGCACCCCGTCAAAGGCTTTCAGAGCTTCCCTGTACTCCTCGAGCATACAGAAGACAACCCCTTTGTAATTCATCACATCGAGATTCTCAGGGGAAATTTCAAGGATGCGGTCAAAGTATCCGATGGACTCCTGGACCCTGTTTAATTTTATGAGTGTCGTGGCTGCATTATAAAGGGCTTCTTCATTTTTCGGGTTAAAGAGAGCTGCTTTTTCAAAAGCTTTGAGGGCTTCTTTAGGGTTGTCAAGTTCCAGGTGGCAGAGGCCCAGGTAATTCAGGCTTTCAGGGTCTTCGGGGGATGTTTCTAGCAGCTGCTCAAAGGTCCTGGCAGCTTCTTCATACTCTTCGAGATTAAAGAGAACAAGGGCCATATTATAGAGTGCTTCTTCGTTCTCAGGCTCGCGTTCAAGGACCATGTCAAGAGCCTGCAGGGCTTTTTTATAATCCTGAAGCTCTATACTGGCAATCCCCAGCATATAGCAAACGTCGGCATAGCCCGGAAAGTCAGGGGCAAAGAGGAGCACTTTATCAAGATCTTTTACAGCGTCTTCAAAGTTGAGGGTATTGAAACTGGCAACTGCGCGACTGTAAAGAACATCTACATTTTCAGGGTTTTCGACAAGGGCTGAACTGAAGGCGTCCCTGGCTTCTTCATACCTGCAAAGTGAAAGAAGGGCAAGCCCTTTCTGTTCCTGGGCAGCTTTAAGAGCGGGTTTTAGTTCCAGAGCCCTATCAAAAGCTTCCACTGCTTCCTCATTCTGGTCAAGCCCTCTCATGACAAGGCCGCTTAAGTACCATACATCAGCAGCCATCGGTTTTTTCTCAAGGACCTTCTCAAAGGTATCGCAGGCATCTTCATACTTCTCGGTTTTAAGCTGGGCAAGCCCTATTTTAGTCCAGGCATCTTCCAATTCAGGGTCATTTATTTTTGACCCATCTCCCTGGTCCAGGACAGCCTGTTCAAAGGCTTCAAGGGCTTCTTCGTAATGCTCCTGTGAAAACAGCACAAGTCCTTTTCCATACCATGCTTTTTTAAAGTCCGGATAATTTTCAAGTAATTCTGAAAAAACCTCAAGGGCTTCTTCCTGCCTTCCAAGCTCCAGAAGAGCTATCCCTCTGTCGTAAAGGGTCTCTTTTGAAGCTGATCCTTCTCTTGCAAGCTTCTCAAGCGGCAGCAGAGCTTCTTCAGGTTTTCCGAGCTCTATCAGGGTGGATGCAAACTTTTCGAGGAGCTCCTGACAGAACCGGGAATTTTCTTCTGGGCTTTTTTCTGGCTCATTTTCTGTGCCTTCTCCGGTTAGGTTTTCTGCGGAATGCTCAAGAAGGGAATTTACTGCAGATACGGCTTCTTCCGACCTGCCAAGTTCAAAAAGGGCAAAAGCTCTTTTTTGCATGATTTCTGGGTCCTGTACTCCTGTTTCAAGGAACCTGTCAAAGGCTTCTACAGCTCCTGCATAGTTTCCTGTTTCAAAGCAGGAAAGCCCTGTATAATAAGAAATATCAGGCTTATTGTACCCAAGCTCAAGAGCTTTTCCGAATCCCTCCAGGGCTTCTTTGAAGTTCCCAAGCCTGAAAAGGGCAAGCCCTTTTAGATATTGCATATCTGCCTTTTCCGGGCAGTACTCCAGCGCCGCTTTAAAGGCTTCAACTGCTTCTTCATACCTTTCCAGTTCAAAGAGAGTGTGCCCTCTCTGTTCAAGGGCATAAGTGCAGTCAGGCTTGATTTTTAGGACAAGTTCAAAGGCGTCCAGAGCTTCCTGGATTTTTCCAAGGGCTTTTAAGGCAGCCCCTTTCCTGAAAAGGACAGTTTTCCTTCCCGGAGTTTGGCTGAGGATTTTCTCAAAGAGCTCAAGGGCTTCTTCGTAATGTCCCTGCTTGAAACAGGCAGTGCTCAGGTGTGCAAGGGCTTCAGCATTTTCTGTGTCTCTTTCAATAACTTCCTTAAAACCTGATGCCGCTTCTTCGTATTTTCCAAGCCTGAGAAGGGCGAGGCTCTTTTTATAGATAAGATCAATATAGACAGTTTCCGGGACTTTTTCCTGGTCAGGCGTTATCTTAAGAGCCGTCTCAAACGCTCTCAGAGCCTCCTCAAAGTTTCCGAGTTCACAGTTAGAAAGTCCCAGTTGATGGCATATATCATGTACATCCTGGAATGCAGGGTCGATTTCAAGGGCCTTTTTGAAAGCCCTGGAAGCTTCTTCATGCCTCCCGAGTTTTGAACAGGAGAGTCCGACAAAGTACCAGCCTTCCGCAAATACCGGGTCCTGCTCGGTAAGCCTTGAAAATGCTTCAAGTGCCTTATCGTATGCTCCCTGCCGGATAAACACAAGTCCTTTCCAGTAAAGTACAGGATAATTTTTCTTAGAATCCTGAGCTTTCTCACTTATTTCTTCAAAAATGGCAAGAGCCTCCTCATACCTTCCAAGTTCGAGGTGTTCAATCCCCAGCTCGAACTTTGCCTTTTCCAACCTGAGTTTCGCTTCTTCATTTCCGGGGTCAAGTTCTAACAGATTTGAGAATGCTTCAGCTGCTTCTTTATACCTCCTCAGTTCAAGGAGGCAAATAGCTCTGCTGTTCAGAGCTGAAAGATTTTCCGGGTCTTTTCCCAGCACAACTTCAAAGGCTTCGAGAGCAGTTTCATACTGTCCGGCTTCGAAAAGACACTTTGCCCTGTATTCAAAGGCTGTATGCAGTTCCGGATTAAGGCGGACAGCTGATTCAAATGCTTTTGCCGCTTCTTCCTCCCTGTGCAGGCTGTACAGTATCAGGCCTTTGTAGTACCAGGTCATGCTGGAGTCGGGTTTTTTCTCAAGTACACTTTCAAAAGTTTCCAGAGCATAGGTACATTTCCCAAGCTTCATCTGGGCAAAACCCATGAGGGTTCCAGCATCTTCGTAGTCGGCATCCTTTGTAATTACTTCATCAAATGCTTTTACAGCGTCCTCAAAGTTTTCCAGCTTCAGGAGAGCAAGCCCTTTTCTGTACCAGGCTTCTCTTGACCCGGGTTTTTCAATCAATATCTTTTCGAATGCCTGGAGGGCAGTTTCATGCTTCCCAAGCTCCATTGCCAGCCTCCCTCTCCTGCACTGGATTTCCAGGTCATCCGGGTGCTTTGCAGCAAGTTTTTCAAAAGTTTCCAGAGCTTTTTCGTACTCCTCAAGTTCCATTAATGCTACTCCCAGGCTGTAGGAAAGGTCAGGATAATCAGGACTTAGGGAAGCGACTTTTTCAAGGTATTCGAGGGCAGCTTCTTTTCTTCCCAGCTTGAGCAAGGATATGCCCCGGTTGTATAGGGAATCAACGTCTTCAGGATTTATTTTTAAAATTTCGGCAAAGGTTTCTTCGGCTTTTTCGTACTCTTCTGAGGCAAAAAGCAAAAGTCCCCTGTTCTTCAAGGCATCCTCAAAGTCTGGTCTGAGTTTTATTGCTTCTTCGAAGGCTTCAAGTGCTTCTTCGGTTTTTCCAAGCTTTCCGAGCACTATTCCTTTCTTGTTCCAGCCCGTCTCACGATAGGGATTCAGCCGCAATCCTTCCTTAAAAGCTTCAAGAGCTTCTTCATAGCGTTCCAGAGAATAAAGTGCAAAACCTTTGTTCATCCAGCAGATTTCATCATCAGGCTTCAGGCTTGCAGCATTTTCAAAAGAATCAAGGGCAGGCTCGAATTTCTCCATCTCCAGCAAAATAATTCCTTTTTGAAGCCACAGGTTATGGTTTTCAGGTTCCTTTTCCAGACTTTTCGTAAGGGGTCCAAGGGCTTCTTCAAAACGCCCGAGCCCTGCAAGCACTGTACCCCTGAATTTCTGAGCTTCGGTAAAATCAGGGTCATATTCAAGCAGCCTTTCAAAGGCCTTGAGGGCTTCTTCGTACTTTCCTGTTCTGGCAAGAAGGCGCCCCTGCTGAAGCCATGCGTCCGTATTTGCAGGATCAAGTTCCGTAACACGGGCAAAGGACCGGGCAGCTTCGGCAAAGTTTTGCAGTTTCAAAAGAGCAAGTGCTCTGTTGTACCAGACTTCTTTCATATCAGGATAGATTTCAAGCATGGAATCAAAAGCTTCAAGTGCTTCTTCGTAGACCTCAAGTTTCATGAGTGAAAAGCACTTATAGTTCCAGGCTTCAAAATAAGCAGGATCTAGCCGGATGGCTTCTTCAAAAGCTTCTATGGCTTCGTTAAGCCTGAGCAGCTGCACAAGAGCAAAACCTTTCCTGAACCAGGCTTCTTTGAGTCCCGGATTGAGTTTTAATACTTTTGAATATGTTTTTTCCGCTTCTTCATATCTTGAAAGTTCACTTAAGAGGATACCTTTATGATAAAGTGCAGCTTCATTTGCAGGATATTTCTTTAAAAAGTCTTCGAGAGCTTCGAGAGCTTCTTCTTTTTTCCCTATATTTACAAGAATAAGATATTTCTGTTCAAGGGCATCCGTGTTTTTTGGATTTTCCCGGATAAGGGAATTGAAACATTCAATAGCCTCTTCATATTTTTCGAGTTTTGCAAGGATAAGACCTTTAGCGTAGCAGGCTTCAGAATCTTTAGGGTTAATCTCAAGTGCACGCCCGAAATTCTCGAGGGCCTCTTCGTACCTTTCTGCTTTTCCGGCCACTATCCCCATTGCACGCCAGGCGGCTGTATATTCAGGCTTAAGTTCAAGAGCTTTTTCAAAGCAAAGGGTGGAAGCTTCATGTCTATTTATTTCGGCAAATGCAAGTCCTCTCATATACCAGATTTCAGGGTTATCCGGAGAAGTTTCGAGGGCACTTTCATAGGTTTCAAGTGCTTCTTCAAATCTATTTAGAGTTGCAAGACAGGTCCCTTTTCTATAAAGGGCATCGGAGTTCCCGGGCTCGAGCTGCAGGACTTCATTAAATGAATTGAGGGCTTCCTGGGTTTTTTCAATTTCAAGGAGGGCAAGTCCCCTGTTAAAAAGGGCTCCTTTATGACTTGGGTTTTTATCCAGAATTTTATTGAATGTGTTAACGGCTTTTTCGTATCTTTTGTGTTTAACCAGGTCAAGGCCTCTTTCAAAGGCTTCATCGTGAACGATAATAATTCCTCCGATTCCCTTTTTGCAATATTTCCTGCAGGCTCATTTGAGTGTAATTACTACTTTAATTTCAGTGCGGATCTTTCTAAGAAAATTTATTATCAATAAACTGCGCAGCGAATATACATCAATATACCGAGTCTATGGATGTGCATCGATGAATTGTATTGATAAGTGTTATATTGATAAGTGTTACTTACATATGCTACCGATATTATTTTTGATAAGTATTTACTGATAAATGTTTGCCGATAAATTTATATTACATTATTGATTTTTGTATTTTGTATGTCTTTTAAGCCCAGCTTTTGTTTATTGAGCAGGCTATTATTGAATATCTGAAATTTGATACCATATTTGCCATCATTATAATTTTTATTTAGAACCTATTTTTCTAACATACTATATAAAGAATCTCCCATAAGTGTAAGTGGGAGAAAACTTTCAAAATTTGCTTTGCTCATTGTTTACCAGGCATTTAAGCTGCCTTTTTGAAGATAGTTTACATTATAAATGAACATTCTAAAATAACATACAAAATAATATACAAAATAACATACCAAAATAACATACAAAATAATATACAAAATAACATACCAAAATAACATACCAAAAGAACACACCAAAAAAACACACTAAAAAACATATAAAAAATACAAAAAGATATTCTAATTCTAAATTATCTTTATATGATTCCATCAAGGGCTTTTTTGATGTTTTTGCAGCTGTCTTTATTATAGCAGACAAGGAAAACAGTCTCAGGGATCTCGTTTTTCTGAAGAAATTCCTTTACCTGAGATATTGCAATCCCAGCTGCCCTTTCGGAAGGAAAGCCGTATGCTCCTGTGCTTATGGCTGGAAAAGCAATTGTTTTTATTTTGTAATCCCTGGCAAGTTCAAGGCTTTTCCTGTAGCAGGAAGCCAGAAGTTCATCCTCTTCTTTTTCTCCTCCCTTCCAGACAGGACCTACTGTGTGTATAATGTATTTTGCAGGTAGAAGGTATCCTGATGTAATTTTTGCTTCTCCTGTCGGGCAGCCGTTAAGGGTTCTGCACTCTTCGAGCAACCCTGAACCCGCTGCCCTGTGGATGGCTCCATCTACTCCTCCGCCTCCGAGAAGTGTATTATTTGCAGCATTAACGACGGCATCAACTTTCATTTTCACGATATCGCCTTCAAATATTCTTATTCTATCAGTGTTTAGCTTCATACCGGATTCCTGCTCTCTACTCTGATGTTTTTTTATATATGTTTCAGGGGTTTTACCCTGTACTTTAAAGTTTTTTTTTCTGGTGAAGGATTTCATACAGCTTATTTTTCTAGTTTATTCTACTCGCTTTTTTCTTAAAGGTCACAGTTTTTGATTCTTATGCTCCCAAAAAATGATATAGCATAAACCCAGACTATATTAGTCGATCCGAAAAAGGGGGTTTCGGTGACCTGCAGGTTTAATTGCCCGGTTAATAAGCTCTAAATATTCTCTTATATGTCTCCTGGGGTTACCGTGACAATCCTGCTATAATAATGACTTAAAAATTAAAAACTCTGAACGGTCAGTATAAATGGCTAAATGGCTAAAAAAATGGCTAAAAAAAGCTAAAATAAATCCCCGGTTTAAAAACCATCCGGAAAACTATATTAAATATGTTTTTGACCGTGAATATATAAACAGAATGGATCTCTTAATTATTTCGATGGGGGACTAACCATGGGTGATATGACACTTAAGGATAGACTTTTAAGCGCATTGGAAGGGAAGCAAGTTGACAAAGTACCTGTTTGTTCCGTAACTCAGACAGGAATTGTGGAATTAATGGATGAAGTGGGAGCTCCCTGGCCGGAATCTCACTCTGACCCGGAGCTTTTGGCAAAACTGGCAATTGCAAACCATGAGCTCAGCGGGCTTGAAGCTGTAAGGGTTCCATACTGCCTTACCGTGCTTGCAGAAGCGATGGGTTGTGAGGTCAATATGGGCACAAAGAACAGGCAGCCTTCTGTAACTGCTCACCCTTACCCCAAAGACCTTGAGGGCATGGAAATGCCCGAGAACCTGCTTGATAAGGGCAGGATCCAGGCTGTACTGGGCGCGATTAAAATTGTCAGGGAAAGAGTAGGACCGGACGTGCCTATTGTAGGAGGTATGGAAGGTCCGGTTACTCTTGCCTCAGACCTCTCGAGTGTAAAGTCTTTTATGAAATGGTCTCTGAAAAAACCCGAGCTTTTTGAACAGGTACTGGATTTTGCAGCCGAAGCCACAATAACCTATGCAAATTCAATGGTGGAAGCAGGTGCAGACATTATTGCCATTGCGGACCCTGTAGCATCTCCTGACCTGATGAGTCCTGACTCATTCAAAAACGTACTTCAATCCAGACTCCAGAAGTTCTCCTCAAGCGTGAACTCGGTTACGGTCCTGCATATTTGCGGCAATGTAAACCCTGTCCTTGACTACATGGCAGACTGCGGTTTCGAAGGTCTGAGCGTTGAAGAAAAGATCGGGAGCGTAAAGAAAGCCAAAGAAATACTCGGGGATAGAGCAAGGCTCGTAGGAAACATTTCAAGCCCGTTCACTTTGCTTCCAGGCCCGGTTGATAAAATAAAAACCGAGGCCAAGCAGGCTATTGCAGACGGGGTTGATGTGCTCGCACCGGGTTGTGGAATTGCACCCATGACACCACTTGAGAATCTCAAGGCTATGGTTGTGGCAAGAGATGAATATTATGCATGAAAGGTCTAAAGAATATCAATATTTTTTAAACAAGTTTCATGGATATATTTCATTCCAAAAAAACACATGATATTCTTCAAATAAACAAGCTCAAAAAATACGTATATTACGTGATATTTTTAAAATGTACAGTGGACCTGGAATTCCCAGGTCCCCATTTGGATCTTGTGATTTGTCATGCGCCGATGCTGTTCAATTTAATTTCTCAACTTTTATTCCTCATTTTTCGAAATTCAATTTCACATGTTTTCTGTTGACCAGTCAACTGCAGCTTTTACCCATGTCTTGAGTCTGTCTGAGGTGCTCAGGGGTGGAGTTCCGCATCCGAGCTTACTTGCTTTTGCTCCACTGTCAAGGGCTTTCCTGACTTCGGTAATGATCTGTTCTTCCGTACCGTCGACCATAAGGAGAGGAGTCACATTTCCAACCACAGGAACATCACCTGCAAGCTTTGTAGCGTCACTCATTTCGACTGTTTGATCGATACTGAGGCAGTCTGCTCCGGTGGCGGCCATACCGTCAATAATCGAGGTTGTATTTCCACAGATGTGCAGTTCCCAGGGGCACCCGTTCTCGTGGATGAAATCTCCAAGCTCTTTTTCTGACGGGCCTGCTACTTTATAGTAGAACTCCGGCATAAGGAGGTTTGGGGATGCTGATGCATCGGAACAATAAAAGATGTCAGCTCCAGCTTGAGCGCAGGCTTCAGCATAAATCTTACTTATCTCAAGAGATACGGAAAGCCAGTCCTGCATTTTTTCCATATGTTTTTCTTTCTGAAGACACCTGTAACTAAGCATTGCAAGATTTTCAGCACCCATCAAGTCTCCGAGAAGGGTAATCGGAGCTTCGATGAGGGCATAGGTAGCAACATCAGGGTATCTTTCCTTTGCAAGTTTAATTGCATCTACTGTGGTCCTGACAAACTTGTTTTCAAGGAAGTTATTATATTTCACATCTTCCGGTTTTTTAAATGAGCCCCTTACTGATGGGTGAATGTCAACCCTTCCCATCTTCACATCAAGACCGGTAGCAGCAGATTCAACGAACATACCAAAGGCTACGACAAGGTTATCAATTCCTGTTTCCATAGGAGCACAGCTTGCGATGTTGACCATCATCTCTGCATTTGAGTGATAGTCAGGCCAAACTGCCCCCGTTTTTTCAACGTACTCCTTAAGCATTGCAACGCCGGAGATTACCGGGATCCTGTCAACAGGTTTCCTGCCGAGCATTGCAAGGACCCTTTCCTTTGATGTCATTTCATTGACCATCTTTTCAACTCCATTATTTCTATGGCTTAACAACGTTACGTGAAACATTTGGTTGATATGGATTCTATGGAAGAATCATTAACCTCTTTTTTTACATGTTTTTCATTGATTCAATTGATTTACCTAAACATGTAAAATTCAGGAAAGTAAAAACAGAAAAGAGAAATAGGGAAACATCCGGATCTTTACCTTATCACAATCAACTATTTATCTTAATGATAAATATAATCACCGACATCAAAAATATAAATAGTATTGACATTATCAAGATCGTCCTTATTATAAACGAGATTATTAAAAAAGCACTCTTGTTTATTATATAACGGCGTTTACAAAATAAATGCATACGCTATTATCAATGAATTGGATAGGATCAACATGTATATTTCCACGTAACCCCGTTAACAGAATCAACGTAGTTGATTTTGTGTTAACTCTAAATATATGTTGACGAATATTTGCCTTTGGAAAACAAATAGTTACAACTTCTATTATATCTTTGTATCTTCATTAGGTTTCTTATTCAGATTCCTGCCCATTCCTTATATAGTTATTTGAAGCCGTAAGATCAAAACGATCGTATTTGTGATTTTGATCTTATCTGAATAGAGCAAATTCTGAATGAGCAATCTTAAAAAAATAAAAATTGGAAGAACTGTCCGGTTAGAGACCGTAGTTCTCCGGCAGGAAGACTTCGACTTCCTGTTTGTATTTGTTAAGGCAGTCGCTCATGAACTTGTCCTTGTCGTCTGTGAGGGCCTCAAAGGCTGCCTTTGCATCTGCAAGAGCTTTTGCTTCGAACATTGAGAGGGTAAGCTTGCCCTTAGCTCCTTCTTCTACGAGCCTGATGCATTCGAGAGCTGCATTCTTGGCGCGTAGGTAAATATCGTTTCCGTCCTTTGCAATCGCCTGCCCAACTTTATATGCGTTGTCATAGGCAAGCACGTAGTCCTGCGGGTCTCTGTACTTGTCAGATGCTGCAAATAGATCCCTTAAGATCTTTTCATTGCCTGATTGGAGGGCGACGTTCATGAGAGAGCAGTCGTATGCAAGGGTCTCAGACCAGCACTGGACTGTGGTACCGCCGAATTTGCCGTGGTATTCAACAGATTCATTGGACCAGAGGTCACAACACTGCATGACAAGGTTGCCCATAAGGTCGGAGTGGGCGCAGGTCGAAGTCTTGCCTTCCTGAGCTATTGGGATTCCTGCAATTGACTTTACGATTGTGTTCTCATAACCGCAGTCCTTTCCCGGTCCGGTTGCGCCGCATTCATAGGCTACAAGGGATCTTGCTGCAGAAATAGCTCTTGTGATGATTGCAGTTGTGTGGGCGAGGTTCTTGTCCAGTAGTCCACCTGCAATGAACATTGCAGTATTTGCCTGGGAACAGTCAGTGTCTCCTGAGGCAATGACTCCGTTTTTCTTTGCGACATCTGCGATGCCCTTCCAGACCATTTCCATGTCCATGGAACCCAGGCAGCCTATGCCGTAAAGGATGCCTTCCATATCGTTTCTGAGAATAGCATAGTCAAATACTTCTTTTCCACCCATTGTTTCAATTGCAAGTATGTCTGCCCCATTCTTGGCACACTGGTCGAAGGCCTCCATAAGCAGTGGGAACTTGTCCTTGAGCTTGAGGTAGTTACTTTCTTCACGGATGTCACCAATAGTGTGGCGGAGAGCGCACTTTATGCCGTATTCATCATGGTAGTCTTCCATGATGGTTTTCTGGGAACACGGATCTGCGTATTGTTTTTGTGAAAACAGTACTATTCTTACTGGATATATTCGAAGAGATAGTTTACAGGTGAAAAAAGATGGTTCAGGAGTACCTTATTTACTGCATATTGCTCAATGAACTGTTCTGGTTTGTTTGTTTTCTTTTTTCATCTTCAGAATAATTAGAATTATTTCAGAATAATTAGAATTATATTAAACTGGGACCCTGGTAAAACAACGGAAAAGTATTTATTCCAGTATTGCATTTAGAGAATCCCTGATCCGGTAAGATCAGGCAGCAACGAGTGTGTGGATTTATTGTAATATTACTGTTACAATTACATCTATATGCAAGTAAATGGCTGAACAAAAAGCTTTATATACAGGAAATGTCTTGTATGTATCCCTCGTACTGTGAATGTGCGAGCCTCGCCTGCTTCCGATTCTTTGTAATTGGAGGTGCAGTGTTTTTGTGGATTCAAGCAAAATTCCTTTGCGTGGGATCTGCTTTGAAAGCCTGCAAGGTGGGAAAAGCTTTATATACAAGAAATGTCTTGTATGTATCCCTCACACAAAGCAAATGTGTGAGCTTAATAAGAAGATTTATATTCAAAAAAGCGTCATATGTGTCCTTCACTCAGTAATCTTTGTGATTTGGGCAATACAAAGCTTTATATACAAGAAATGTCTTGTATGTATCCTTCACACAAAGCAAATTTGTGGGTTAAAATTCAAATATCTCTATTATCTTTTAATGGAGTCAGGAGTTATTTCCTGACTGAC
>ENA-UOOK01003902-UOOK01003902.1-fermentation-metagenome-genome-assembly--contig:-NODE-3902-length-16489-cov-17.425885_pt1 | contig 16489 bp, 19 predicted proteins | sample MGYA00245777_ERZ724023 | MGnify/ENA primary metagenome ERZ724023 (study PRJEB28704, sample SAMN03018312) | fermentation metagenome | biome: anthropogenic terrestrial biome; feature: soil...
TTTATTTCTGGGATTTTTTTTGAAACTATTCTGGTTAAGTGTGAACAGTAACAACACTTTCCTGTTAGTTATACTGTAAAGCTAAGTATATATTGACACAATATTATAATAATGGTAATATGGCTATATACTTTAAGAAGCGGGTGAATCTATAGTGGAAAATAAATTACCAAGACTATCTGAAAGAGAGAAGGATGTAATGTCAGTTTTATGGCATTCGGATGAGTATCTGACGGCGTCTGCAGTTGCTGAAAAGGGCGAAATAAGTATCAATACAGTTCAGGCAAATATGCGAAGCCTGATGAAAAAAGAATATATTGCGGTTGCAGATATAGTATACAGCGGCACTGTTCTTTCAAGAAGCTATAAGCCTGTTATTAGTGCCGAAAAATATGCCGCTGAACAACTGCGGGAGATTCGAGATAATGCTTTAAGTTTTTCAACCTTAAATTTTATGGGTAATTTCCTTAAGAAGGAAGACAAAGATACTTTAGAAGAGTTGGAAAAACTTATTAAAAGCAAAAAGGAAGAAGAAGGTGAATAGCAATGTCTTCTTCACTGATTCTGACAAATTGCATGTTTTGCGGATTTTCGGCATTATTGTTAATTCCGCTTTTAAGGCAACCGAGAATGCTGATGTATGGAAAGGGAATTCCTATTTTTTCTATTGTAATTTTACTCTTAGCAAAACTACTCTCACCTCATGAATTTTCATTTACTCGTACATTAGCATCAAAAAGGATTTTGCCTGCTGTTAGGGTAATAGAAAATTTTTATTTTTTTAGAGATATCACAATCGGAAATTTACTTTTGTACATCTGGATATTTATTGCTATCATATCTTTATGCCGAATCCTTTTTAGACATTGGAAACTAACAAATATAATCTCTATAGTTCCTAATACAAAAAATAAAGAAATTTCTATGATCCTATCAGAGTTTTGTATTCAAAAAAAAATTATGGACAATCTTAAGGTTATCCAGTTGGATATGAATATAGGACCATTTGTTACAGGATTTAAGAATCCTACTATTGTGCTTCCAAATAATTTTTCTTCAAATGAGATTAGATTTGTACTTCTTCATGAGTTGGAACATTTAAAATATCATCACATGTTTATAAAGCTATGTACGGAAATAGTTGCCGCAGTTTATTGGTGGAATCCGATTGTTTGGTTTCTGAGAAAGAAAATTATTTGTGCGCTTGAAATTCAAGCCGATGCAGGTGTGATGGGAAAACTGCGTGATAATGTTGGATTTGAATATTTAGATACATTAGTTAAAATATCAAAAATGGGTAATTCAAAACATGACATTAATCCGGCACTGTCTTTTGCATGGAGCGGCAATACTATAGGGTATAGGGTACACACGGCTTTAGGATTTGATTGTTCTATGAAAAGTAAAAGGATTTCAGTACTTAGTGGCTTGTCTATGATTTTATCAATAGTTATCTTATTAACTTCATCTATGTATACCTTTGAATCATATAACGTCAGTCAGTCTAATGTGGAAGGCACCTTTACTATCAACGATGATACAGATTTTTTTGTATTGCGTGAGGACATGCTTTATGACTTATATGTAAATGGAGAATATACTGTAACAATACCTGCAATTCCAGAAGATTTAAATAATTTACCCATACAAGTCAGACGCAGTTTCTCCGCAAGCAGACATAATTGAATGGCGATATAAAGTAGAAAATGGCAAATTGTATAAAAGACAGTATAACTGCACACAGGATAAATGGATTGGAGAATGGATATTGGTTAGTTGAATGAGACGCATACCGGACACCTTAAACGCCCCGTCCTGGCGTCCGATACGAGTGTCTTTACTTTGTTAATTTGTATAGAGCGTACTGATTTAAAGAAACGCCTTCTTTTTCCGCTTCCATAGCTAATCTCTGATGCAATGTTTTTGGTAACCTTAAAACAAATTTTCCGCTAAAATCTTCAGTTTGTACGGGCAAAGGAATCTCTATATTGTTTTCTATTTTTGTTTCAATGTATCCTTCCATAGCTTCATTCAGATTTTTATATACCTCATCAGCTGTATCACCGGTACTTTGGCATCCATCAAGTTCAAGAATTCTGCCATAAAAATAACTTCCGCTTTCGTCATTAATATGTTGAATTATATAAGTATATGGCATACACATATAATCCTGTACTGTATATTGTCCGTTGCTCATATTGTAAAAGGCGAGTGTTTTTCAGCTGGATCATTTTCTACTTTCCGATTCTGACCAATATATCTTTTATATAAACTGCCTTTAATGGATTCTCGTCCTTAACCGTTATTACATCTCAAGCTTTATTTATATACTGTCTATGAGAACCTTTTTGTCTATCCAATCTATAACCGAATGTCGTTAGTACTTTGTCTGCCTCTGCCATTCTTATTCCGTTCGGCTGGTTTTTCATCTTTAATACTATTTTTTCGACACTCGCCATTTTTTCACCTCCCATATTATAGTACCATATACAGTACTACAAGTCAAGAGCTTTTTTTACACAATTAAGCATATCCTGACTTCTTTGAGAATCTTGGAAGCACTTTCACAAAGGTAATTTGGCTCTATGAGCTTTAGATAGTTGCCTGATAATCTATTTATCAACAATAGCAGCATCCCGTGTTAATAATGAGATAAAGTCCCCTTGTTTTTGGCAATATTAATAGATGCTTTAAATATACACACTCCTAAAATAAACCAAAAAATAGAAATTGCACTAAAGCTTATCAATGAACTAACGGAAGCTTTATAATTATAATAAATAAACTGTTGTCTAAGTATATCTATAAACCAATAGAATGGAAAAACATTTGATATTTTAGCAAAAATAGTTGGTATATGTTCTATTGGTATAATCAAACCAGAAAAAAACAAAATAAGGTTAGATGTTGCTCTGGCAACTGCATCTGCTTTTTTAAATATTATAGAAGCCGCAGAAACTAAAAAACCAATTCCCGATAACCCAACAAATAAAATTAATAAGAGGATAATTTTATTTGTTAACGGAATGACCATTCCTATTAAGGGAATTGAAAACAAATATGACAGCAAGACGTAAATAATGCCCACTTGAATGAGCTCTATTATATATCCAACTAATATTCTCATTACCATAATGCTGACGATATCTGTTTTTGTTAAAAAGAGCTGTTCTAATGTACCCGTTCTGCTCTCATCCTGAATAATGGATGAAACAGATTGTATAGAATAAGATACCAGCCACCAGGCTATAAGACCCATAACATAGATTTCTTTTTCAACAGGTGATTGTAAATATGTTTTAGTGCCTATAATTAATCCTGTGAATAAAAAAATATAGTTTAGAGCTCTAAAAAATTTACTCACTCTATAAGTGATAAATTTTGATAATTCCTTTTGCCCTTCAGCAAATAAAACTTTAATTGTCTTCATATTTACCTCTTCATTGCTAAATTAGTGTAACTTTTGCTTTGAACATATAATCAAATTGTGCTTTACATTTTGTCTCATGTTTTACAATAAAGTTATACCTTTAGTATTGTACAAAACTACTATTTTTCCTAACCTTATATTCACAAAACTTAAATACCGATACCCCTAAAATAGTCCAAAGAACACCTATAATTATAATGCTTAAAAAGTCGTTGCTTTTTATCATTTCACCAAAACTTAAATTCTCTAATATATTTTTTCGCAGCACACTAATACCATAATGCGTTGGAAATAATTTTGCTATATTTTGTGACCATCCGGGTAAATCTTCAATAGAAATAGTTATGCCTGAGAAAAATAACAAAATGTTTGAAAAGGCGGCCGCTATGGAAGTAGCTCTTTTATAAACCATCGAAAACCCTGCTACCATATATCCAATGCCATATAAGCCAAACAAAACAGAAAAAAATACAACAATCGTTTGAGCAGCCGGAATTGAAGTAATAAAGCTTAAAGGTATTTTAAAAGCAATTATACATATTATCAAAACAAAAAATCCTTTTACTGAATCAAATATTATTTGTGCAATAATTCTAAAGAAAAGAACGGTAATGAATTTGGTTTTACTCATATACACCTGTTCTAAAGTGCCTTCCTCTATTTCTTCCTCTACCAAAATTGCGATTAAATCAATTGCATGTACCCCGAAATACCATATCATCAAGCCAAATAACAAGGAAAGCTGTCCCAAGAAAATTTAAGTGAAAAGTCAGGAGTAAACCTTGGTTCTGTTAAGAAACTTGAAGGCACCGGTGAAATCTCACTTATTTCATTGACAAAAATTGCAATTGCATTAAACTGCAAAAAAATTTAGGTATCAAAGATATACTTAAAGCTGCAAAAAACATAGGAACACAAGAAAACAAAGCAAAAAACATTACCGATGAAATCAAGACTACCATTGAAGAATGCGAAATATTAAAATTATGATTTCTTCCACCTACCTCATCAAAAAATCTCTGTTGCTGAATAGCATCTGTGCTGCAGCATACAATGCCAAGGTAGCTGTAAATAATGCTATGCCTACTGCATAAGGAGTAAAGAACGGATTGGGATTTCCCCACTGTAAGGGATATATACATAACGATGCGCTTCCCCTGGTTAAATACATGAACATGGATAATATCCCTGCTGCAGTCATTACTGTGACACTGTTTCTGGTAATTACAGCAATTAAAAAATTGAAAGCAGAATAAAAAAATATTGAAAGAACCGGAAGATATATGTCCTGAGCCTCCATAACAACATTTCTTCCTATCATCAGTACTGCCAGAGCAAAAAAAATATAAAAAATGATTATGTATAGAAGCGTATACCTGATAACTCTTTTCAATCCGTATTCCAGATTTTTATAGGGCATGGACAAAAGCATTTCTCTTCCTTCGGAATTCAGTAAATCCTCAAACAGGCAGGAAATCCAAAACGAAATGCATATAATCGGAAAAATTCCGTAGCTTTCTCTGACTATTTCTATGGGAACACCGTAGCGTCCCCGTGTTAAATAGCAATAAACAGCATTTACAGCCATAATTCCTATAGGAATATAAAAAAATGCTCCCATACCTTTTATATCTACTAAACCTTCTTTTATTCTTGTTCCATGTTCCATACCAGATATCCCTCCTCAATCGTCGGTTCTGTTTCTTCAGCTTCGGGACCGGGCTTTACACCTGCAATGATTCTTGCTTCCACATATTCCTTATGGATTTTCGATGAAACTACATGAACATCCTTGCCCAGGCTGTTGTAGTCAGCATTGCTTAATTTCCATGTCCATACCTTACCTTCGGCAATTGCTGACAGCTCCTGCTGGGAAGAAAATTGTACAGATGTTCCGTTTTTTATCACCGCAAGGCTTTGGCAGGTTGCCTCAATATCCTCAACAATATGTGTTGATAAAATTACAATCCTGTTCTTTCCCAACTGGCGAAGTAAATTCCGAAACCTTATACGTTCTGCAGGATCAAGCCCTGCGGTAGGTTCATCCACAATAATCAATTCAGGATCGTTCAAAAGAGCTTGAGCGATTCCCAGCCTCCTCCTCATCCCTCCGGAAAAGCCTCCCACCTTCCTGTCCTTTGCTTCAAGCAAATTTACTTCTTTCAATACCCTCTCGGTCTGAAGCAGGCATTCCTCACTACCCCTTATTCCTTTAAGCTGAGCAATATATTTCAAACATTCTTCTGCAGTTACATTTTTAAATGCACCAAATTCCTGAGGCAAGTAACCTAATATTTGTCTTACCTTATGTGAATCCCTACTCCATTTAATATCTCCAAGGGTTATCTCACCTGCATCAGGCTTTAAAACTGTGGCAATTATTCGCATAAGGGTGGTTTTGCCTGCGCCGTTTTCTCCAAGTAATCCAAAAATACCAGTGGAAATTTCCAGACTTGCCTGCCTCAAAGCCCTAATTCTGCCAAATGATTTATCCACACTCTGTATAATCAACTTATCCATTTTTTCATCCTTTCTCTTTTAGCTCATCTATTTTATCCAGCCAGTAACTTAATGGCAGCTCCGGATTTTTTTCAATTTCGCCGTACATATCTCTTAAAAGCTCCTTCAAGTATTCAGAGTTTAATTTATGAAGTTTGATTATTTCAGTAGAAAGCTCCTGCAAAAATTCAGAATTATCTCCCCTGTTTTCTGTTGCAAAAATATTGATATAGCTATATTCTTTTTCAGGTTCCTCCATATATTCCAATACAATTTCGAAAATGTACGCATGAGCATTATCTGCCTCTCTGTAAATATCATTCCAATAAAATGACCTGAACACACCTTTAATGTCATTTAATGTGCTATATCGGCTGAAACTTGCAGTAATATGATCCTGGGCAAAGATATAATTATACTGATGAAAGGAAGAATATTCAGGTTTGACAAATATTTTTTCAGGAACCTTTTTTGCCGGTCTTTCAATTATTTCGGAAATATAACTTATTTTTCCTTGGATTTCGGGCATTTTAGATATTATGTCATCAACTCTGTCCGGAGGCACAATGTATTCTATACCGTTAATATTTTTTGAAATAAGCATTCCTTTAAACAAGCTGACACCTTTTTGCAATCCCTGAAATTCATTTTTTGAGACCTCCTCAAGGTTGCTGTAAAACTGGTCATTCCCTTCTATTTTCACATGGAACTTTGCAGGTTCTTCCAACTCTAAATTTTTAAATTCCACATCTCCGTACGGAAACCCCTTTTGAGCTATGACAAATTCACCCGGAACAGGATACCATGGGAATGTAGAAGATATATAAACAGCATTTTCATATATGGGGAAAAGGTTGCCGGTACTGCCTCTTACCTCAAAAGTTATAAGGCTCTGCTCCATTCCTTCAGGAAGAGTAAGATACAAAATGTCTCCTTTTCTTTCAAAATCAATATTTTTATCTTCTGCTTTCACAGAAATTACTTCAAGGCCATGGTAAAGCGTAAAAGGAATCCTTCTGTCATATATATTGCTTATGTATTCCTGTGCAATATAACTGCAGCTGTTTTCTGTAAAAGATATTTTTATATTGCATGACTCAATAAGAAGTCCCCTGTTTCCCGATCTTTTTACAGGAATGTTATCCAAAGCTCCATAGTATATACTGTCTTCGGCATGTTCAGTCCAATTCATCGAATTGAACAGAAGGCATGTGAAAAGCATTGCCAGCAGTATTACAACCAACATGGTGTATTTTTGTCTTCTTCCTGTTTCATCTCTTTTTTTGTAAGCAACTTCACTGATAAACAAAGCTATAGAAGTAAGTAAAAACACCAACGCATTTTTAATATAGTTGCCGGAAATATGAAGTCCTGAATATTCGTCATAGTATGCCTGTGCATCATTTTCTCCTACATTAAGCAATTGAAGAACCCTTTCGGGCAAAACAGGATATAAAATCATATTAAACGGTGATATTATAAGCCATAAAAGCAGTGCCACAGGAATAAGAAGCCTGTTGGAAGAAATTGCAGATTCAAGAAAGTACCCAAGCACCCCACAGGAAAAAAGAGGTATGCCCCAATATATTATTACATAGGTCAATATTTCTTTATTAAACAGAAGATATTCACTGTCTGCCATTTTAAATAATACCAGTACATCAAGATATCCAAGCAATGTGAGGATGGCTGAAGCTATAAACCATGAACAGATTTTCGCATGAGGTCTCACCGAATCTCCCGGCAATGAACTAAGCACTTCCTGAAAATGTGCCGTCTTGTCTCTCCTGCCAGCCATAATCCCCGAAAACAGTCCCAACATAGCTGCACTCATATTGATATATGATGAACCTTGCAGCATAACTCCTGCTTCCATGTAATCTTCCCTTAGAAAATGATACCCCCCAAGAAGTAAGTATAATAACAGTATTATTCCTGTAAAATAATACAGCTTGTTTCTTCTGTAAGTCAGAAGTTCCATTTTCATAATAGAGTTAAATAAATTCATATACCCTCCATGGATTTGCGCAAGGAGCACAAAGTATGTCTTCATACCCCTTGCTTTTGTATTTCGCATTAGTAAGTTAATGCACACTCTTCAGTTGTCCCCATGCACTCGGCGCTCCAGATACTCTAGTTAATTTCACGTAAAACAAATTCTCATATGCATCAAGGCTAATGCCGTCTAATGTTTGAGAGCTTGTACTCGATGTTTGAAAACTGGTTACTTTTGTGTCAGGGTATAATGCTAAGACCTTATATGCAGCCACTTCTACTGTCCCACCTGATGAATTTAAAGCACCGCTAAGTGTTCCACTTCCACCATTTATGTTGCTTCCTTTAACTGAGTTTGATGTAGAATTAAGTGTAGCGTATGAATATTGTGTAGCACCATAAGCAACTCCGAACGATAACAACATGCAGCAAAGAACCATCACTGATATTATCTGTCTTTTACTTATCAAAACACTCACTCCTTTCTATTATTTTATTTGAAAGCTGGCCCGCTTTTCAAGCAATTTAATATTTTATTTCCAAAAAACATTATTTTATTAATATGTAGCTGTTATTGATTTTTCTACCGTTTCGTATGATGAACCGACGTATACCTGTCCTGTTACAGTTAGCTTGTATGTATTTCCCTTCACGTAATAATATGAATTTGATTTTGTAATAACATTTGTATTTGAACTACCGCTTGTCCTGCTTACCTCTGAATATGTCCCGTTTGAATTTTTCACACTCAAAACAACAGTCATGGATATTTTGGTAACATCTGAATTACCATATATTTGCCCTGAATATTTGCTGTTTGTAAAGGAAATAACAGGTTTAACATCTTGTGCATAATCCCAAAACGGAACGATAATGATTTCACCGCTTTCGGGTACATTCGTTCTTATTGTCTCTGCATAGGCAGTTGTCCCTCCTGCCACCATAGCTAAAATCACTACAAATGCTAATAATTTCTTGCTCATTTCTTGTAACCTCCTGATTAATTTTTTATCTTTACTATAAGTACGTTGAAAGTTGGACAAACGTTGCAGCTTTTTTAACTTTTCTATTTAAAACTTTTTGCCATCCTTATTACCTCTATGACACCTATCCATGAATCAATGTCGTAGACTACATTTTCATGAATCCACATCGCTGAAGCATAGTCATAATTATCTTCTTTGCCCGAAAACAAATAAACTTCATTTCCGTTGATTTCTATAATTTCATAATCTGTATGCTCGTTATCTATAAATGTCTGGCTTTTGTCTGTGACAACCTGGGCTGTGAATACAAGATTTTTCCCTTCTTCATTTTTATATAAATAAAATTTATAATCGTCATATTCTTCAGATTCATCTAATTTAAATCCTGTGGGTATATAGGAAGGCATCTTTATTTCTGACTCCTTCAGAATTTCTTCCGGGGACTTGCCGCTTGTATTTTCAAAGGTAAATCCGTTGTGATCCTCATACCATTCAACCATTGTATTTATAACAGCTTTTTGTACAGCCTCCGCAGTCATCAGTGTACCAAAGCTGAGGGATACAATCACAGATACAAATACGGCAATCCTTTTGCCATAGGAAAGTACTTTTTTTTCAGTTCTTTTATTTTTACGTCTGCTGATGAATGTATTCATCCTGTTTTCAAATGATTCTGAAAAATGAATTTCTTCTTTAATCTGTTCCTCAGTTGGCATTTCATTAATTTCCTGAATTGCGCTTTCTTTTACACCGTAGCGTAACAGAGCTTCAAAAAGTGAATCTTTCTGCTTTTTATTTAGTTCCATCACTCCATCTCCTTCATTATTATTTGTTTAAGCTGTTGTTTTCCTCTGAAAATCCTTGTTCTCACAAGATTTTCAGAAATACCCAATATACCGGAAATTTCTTTGTGGTTGTATCCATACAACAAGCTTAATTCAAGGGGAATTCTGTACAGATCGTCAAAATTTTTAATAATTTCCGTAAGTCTATTCATCCCGTGAACGGACATGATTTTATTCAGGACCTCTTCTGCAGGTTCCTCTTCCGTATCTAAAATATCATCAATTGGTATTATTTCTGTCTTTTCTATTTCCTCTTCTCCCTCTAAATTATTTTTTTTTCGCCCTTTTTCTCTTTTTCTTATAATATCAACAGCTTTATTCTTCGTAATAATTACGACAAGTCTGCGCAGTTTGTTGCAGTCTTCTATGGAAATGCATGAAATATTTTTTACTATAGCCATAAACGCCTCCTGAACTGCATCTTCTGCCAGATATTCATCTCTTAATTCGCCCCTGGCTGCATAAAGCATGGTATATCTGTAATTATCATAAATAAATTCAAACTTATCTCTGTCTACCTGATTGTCAATCATCGATAAATAAATTATCATACTGCCTCCTTATGTAAAACTTACTATTGCAATTATATCTGAAAGTTAAAAACTTATCAATTTGATTTACTACACAACTTACTCATTCATACCATATACGATAAAAACTATATAGTTGTTGCAAGAATATATTTTTTTTGATTAAAAAAGCAAGATTGGAAAACATTCGGAAATTTCTAATTTTATCACTATACATTAGATTGCTCAACAACATTGTCTCTTTGACTCCTTTAGTTGTGATTATATTTACATTATATACCAATTCATTTTTTTGTTATTTTGCCGATATTTATATTGGAATTGTTTAGAAGATGGAGGCTAATCTTAAAATGTCGAGATTTTTATCAAAAAATAAAATAGCTAAGAAAACAGCTTTAAAAGTTGTTATGGCTATATTGTTAGTAACAATTATAATTTGTGTTTTGTTGATTCTTGGTCCTTTAAATGGTATCAAGTTAAATTCAGGTGGTGCTGCAGCCGAAACATTTATATTATTAATTGCAGGTATTATTATTTTATATTTTATAGTTTATTCCATGGTTAAAAAAATTTTTATGCCCGTCAATTATGCAATCTCTTTGGCAGAGGACATGAAAAATGGCATACTAAGCTCGGAAACAGAAGTAAAGGGCTATTCAAATGATGAACTGGGACAGCTTTGCAAAGCCTACCAGGAGGCAGCTTTGGTAATTAAAGAGCAGCTTTCTGATATTCATAATGTCTTAAGTCAAATTGAAAACGGATACTTCAACATAGTTATCGAAAAAGAGTACATAGGAGATTTTAAAGCCATAAGCTCTTCTTTAACTAACATAGTAAATGACCTTAACAGAACTTTTAAAAACATACATATTTCTTCACAGGAAATTGCTTCCGGCTCAGAGCAGGTGTCAAGTTCATCACAGCTTTTATCACAAAGTACTGCTGAACAGGCAAGTACAGTTGAGGAATTATCTGCTTCAATTCAGGAAATATCACATGAGGTTAATATAACCGCTCAAAATGCATCGGATACAAGCAATAAAGTAAAGATTCTAAGCAATGCACTGGACAGTGGAATTGCTCAAATGAGAGATACTGTTGATACCATGACACTAATCGACGGAAAATCAGATGAAATAATAAAAATAATCAAGACAATAGAGGACATTGCTTTCCAAACCAATATACTTGCTCTGAATGCAGCAGTGGAGGCTGCAAGGGCGGGCGAAGCAGGAAAGGGCTTTGCAGTTGTGGCAGATGAGGTGCGCAATCTGGCTGTAAAGAGTGCCGATGCCGCAAAAAACACAACGGACTTGTTGGAAGATACCCTTAAGGCTGTAAAGGAAGGAACTTATGCCGCAGATAATGCATCTAAGGCACTTGCTGTAGTGGCTAAGGACGCAAATGTCATAACTGAAAGCATAAACGAAATTTCTGCAAGAGCCCAGGAGCAGTCAGTATCCGTTAATCAGGTAACTGTAAGCATAGAACAAATTGCAGACATTATCCAGACAAATTCTGCAACAGCAGAAGAAAACAGTGCGGCAAGCGAAGAACTTTCAGGTCAGGCAGAAACTCTGAATGATATGGTATCAATTGTACAGCTTCGGGATGATACAGTTCAGACCGCATAAATATTATTTGTATATTAAAACCCCATAATTTTCCTTCCATGGAATTACGGGGTTTCTTTTATTAAGAGTTGCTGCCGTTAAATGAAATCTGAACAGAACCATCGCTTCTGCTTTAATGTAAATAACAGTGCTTAGTTAATAAGCATTGATATAATTGAAAAAATAATAAAACATAGACCAGTCGCTAAATTAGAACTAAAAACTATGATCAGCTCTTCTTTTTCATCAATCACATACATAGATTCGGGTTCTTCTTGTGTATAATCCGTCATGGTTTTTATTTTATGCTTGGACTCTTTCTTCTTTGGCTCATTCATATTAACATGTTTTATCTTAAGGCCATCTATTTTCAGGTAATTAAACCATGCCAATGCAAGAAAGAAAAAACCTACGGTAAAAAACGCATAGGCTGACATTGAAAATAGATTCTTCACATTTAAAAATCTATCCCATAAAATTGCCAGAATCAAACCTATCCCAAATCTTGTAATTATTTTATAAAGAATAGGACGTAACATATAGGGCTTGTAAATTTCACTTACTTTTTTCATAGTCTTCCTTCCTGAAAAAGCAGAAAGAAGACATACCTCTTTCTGCTTTTTGTGTTCTAAAATAATATTAATCTGTTAAATAAACATTATTACGCCTTTTTAAGTTCCTGCCTATATTGGTCAAGCTCTTTCTGGTTGCCATAGATGAAGTGACCTTCAAGTATTTCTTCCCAGACAGGTTTATCCACTGAATAGTCATGAATCGACGGGTTATAAACAAATAGCTTTTTCTGCTTCTCCATTTCAGGATCAGGCTGTGGGACTGCAGATAGCAATGCTTTTGTATATGGATGCAGCGGATGAAGAAATAATTCTTCAGACTCTGCAAGTTCAACAATTCTTCCTTTATGAATAACTGCAATTCTATCGGATATAAATCGTACCACTGATAAATCATGAGAAATAAACAGGTACGTAAGATCTCTGTTGATTTTCAAGTGATTCAGCAGGTTCAGAACCTGAGCACGGATAGAAACATCCAGTGCGGAAATTGGCTCATCTGCAACTATAAATTCAGGCTCCATAACCAATGCCCTTGCAATACCTATACGCTGTCTCTGACCTCCTGAGAACTCATGAGGGAAACGAGAAGCGAATTCAGGCAGAAGGCCTACTTCACGCAAAGCCCTCTGGACCTTTTCTTCACGTTCAGCTTCATTTTTATAAAGATGATGATTAATTAGTCCCTCTGATACAATATAGTCCACCTTAGCTCTTTCATTAAGAGAAGCCATGGGATCCTGAAAAATCATCTGGCATTTTCGGATAACCTCTTTATCAAGCTCCTTAGAAATTTTACCGTTGATTTTCTGACCCTTGAAATAGATTTCTCCGTCTGATGCAGGATTAATCCTGAGGATTGTACGACCAATAGTGGTTTTTCCGGAGCCTGATTCACCTACAAGAGAAAATGTCTCTCCTTTATAGATGTCAAAATTAACATCCTGAACGGCAACAAATTCATTCTTGCCTGTTCCAAAGCTAACCTTTAAATTTTTAACTTCAATCAATTTTTCCTTTTCTGCCATGCCACTAACCTCTCTTCCTTAATCTCTCACGCATACGGCGAATTGTTTCCGGCTGCTCGATTTTAGGAGAGCGTGGATCCAGGTACCAGGTTTTTGCCTTGTGAGTTTCAGAAATACTGAAAAATGGCGGTTCTTTAGCAAAGTCAATCGCCAGTGCTTGCTTATTACGAGGTGCAAAGGCGTCTCCTTTAATTACATTAAATAAATTCGGCGGTGTTCCTTCTATGGAAGGAAGCTCCTCACCTTTAACCCCAAGCTGCGGAAGGGACGATAAGAGCGCCCAGGTATACGGATGCCATGCATCATAGAAAATTTCATTTACAAGCCCATATTCTACTATCTGACCTGCATACATGACAGCAACACGGTCTGCCACATTGGCAACAACCCCAAGGTCATGGGTGATATAAATAATTGTCATTTTAAGTTCACGCTGCAGATTCCGGATCAAGTCCAGGATCTGTGCCTGAATTGTAACGTCCAATGCAGTTGTAGGCTCATCACAGATAAGAATCTGCGGTTTGCATGCAACGGCAATCGCTATAACAACACGCTGTCTCATTCCTCCTGAAAACTCATGAGGATACTGATTAAAGCGGTGTTCCGGATCGGGTATACCTACTTTTTTAAGCATTTCAATGGCTTCTGCCTTGGCTTCCTCACCTTTTAAGCCCTGATGCAGTTCAATAGATTCCTGAATCTGAACACCAATCTTCTTAAGAGGATTTAAAGAAGTCATGGGATCCTGCATAACCATTGCAATTTTTTTACCTCTGATTCTAAGCCATTCCTTTTCGGTTTTATACTTTGAAATATCCACTCCGTCATACATAATTGAGCCGTTGGTAATGCTTCCGTTTGAATCAAGCATTCCAACAAATGCTTTTGTAAATACAGATTTTCCGGAGCCTGATTCTCCAACAATTGCCAGTGTCTCACCTTCATATAAATCCAATGAACACTTTCTTATAGCTGTTAATCTGCGGCCACGTAAGCTGAACTGGATTTCCACATCCTTAGCTGATAAAATACATTCTTCTTTTGCCATTTATGTTTTCCTCCTGTTCCTATACGTGATTTCTTGGGTCTGAAGCATCAGAAAATGCGTTGCCTATCAAGTAGAAAGTTACTGTAATGATAGATACGATAACCGCCGGGAAAATCAGTAAGTACGGATAATCCAGGAAGTAGCTTCGCGCATTTCTAAGCAGAATACCCAAAGAAGGCGTATTAATATCAAGACCCAGCCCCAGATATGACAGCGTAGTCTCCATAGTTATGGTACCCGGAATTGACAATGCCAGCCTTAAAATAATAACGCTTATAAGCTGTGGCAAAATATTTTTAATCAAAACTCGGTGTACAGGTGTACCTAATGTTCTTGAAGCAAGGTTGTATTCCCTATCTCGATATATAATAACAAGGTTCCTGACATTTCTTGCCATAACAAGCCAATCGAAACAAATAAGAGAAATTGCCATTATTTTAAAGCTTTGCCCAATCAGTAAAGCAATCAGTGTCATATATATAATCATAGGTACATTGTTTATAAGGTTGTAAAGCTCGGTAAAAAAACCGTCAAGTTTACGAACATATCCCCAGACACAGCCTATGGTAATACCTAAAAGACATTCCCCCACTGCAACTATAAACGCAAGCTTTATAGATGTCTGGGAAGCATACCACACCTGGCACCAGTAGTCACGGCCTATATTGTCCGTACCGAACCAGTATTCAGAATCAGGACTTATAAAAGATTGTGAGCTGTTCGTTTCAAGAGTTTTATAGTCATATTTTCCTATTGCCAGTGCAACAAAAGAAAAAATAACCATCAAAATAAATATAATTGTAAGCACTACCGCCGATTTTTTCTTAACGAAGTTCTGAAAAACAGACTTCCAGTAGGAATAATCCGAATACCCTGTCATTTCAGCAGCTTCAGGAGAATACTCAACGAATCTGAAAAGATCATCTTCACTTTCAAGGATATCATTTTGTGTATTGTTCTGATCTTTCATTATCTCGTACCTCCCTTGTTTGTAAGTGTAATTCTTGGGTCAACAACTATCATGAGCACATCCCCCAGGAACACGCCCAGTATACTCAAAACGGAATACATAATTACAAGAGTCTGTACAACGTTTAAATCATAACGGTGTATAGAATCTGTTAACAAAGGGCCCATACCCGGAACAGAGAAGAATCTTTCAACAAGCAGGGAGCCTCCCACTGTTGTAAGTATGGAAGCAGGCAGGTACTGAGCAAGAGGTACAAAAGCATTTCTCAGTACATGCTTTCTCATAATTTTTTTGGTAGGCAAGCCCTTTATTCGGGCAAGCTTTATATAATCCTTGTTAATTTCATCAATCATGTATCTTCTGGTCCACAGCGCCCACCATGCTATAGAAAGCATGGCGAGACATACAATAGGTAGAATGCTTGATGGGCCTGGGTTTCTGGATGAATAAATGGATGGCAAGCCTAAAACCCGCGAGCCGAATATCAATACCAGAGAATAAGAAACCAAAGGCGGAACGGCATTTACAAAAATCGTATATGCCGTACCTAAATGGTCAGGAATTCTATTTTTATACTGAGCCTGTATAATGCCCATTACAATACCTATAACCACTGCGATTCCAAGGGAGGTTAGTCCCATTTTCATGGAAATTTCAAATTTAGTTCCAATAACTTTAACAACCGGAACACCGTTTTGAATCCTTCGCGACTCACCAAAATCAAGACGAAGTAATTGCCCATAGAAACGTAATAGCTGTTCAGGGACAGGATCAAGAAGTCCTGCCGCCAAAAGCTGATCATTTTTCTGTTGCTCTGTGAATTTCATCAGCTGTTCTTCCGTGAAATAATAATCGGTTGGCAACATCCTCATTAGCAGGAAGACTAAAGTCACTACAATAAATACTGTTATGAAGGACTGTGCCAGCCTTTTTACTGTATATTTAAACATATTCTTTTACTTACCTGCCT
>ENA-UOOK01003904-UOOK01003904.1-fermentation-metagenome-genome-assembly--contig:-NODE-3904-length-16487-cov-72.374574_pt1 | contig 16487 bp, 10 predicted proteins | sample MGYA00245777_ERZ724023 | MGnify/ENA primary metagenome ERZ724023 (study PRJEB28704, sample SAMN03018312) | fermentation metagenome | biome: anthropogenic terrestrial biome; feature: soil...
ATAAAAAAAAAGTTTCTTAATGCGTATCGAAAAGCTTGAAATGGATAATATTTGGGTTAAGCTGTGCTGTGACGGAAGGGATTTTTTTAATAAAAATTATTACCTTTACCGGGAGAACAACCTCTTCCTCCCCGAAAAGCGATAAGTCCGGAACTCCGGGACCCGGATACGAAACGGCGAGCTGTATAATGGCCGAGGGAACATGAAGCAATACCCGGTAAGAAATCGAACAATCAATTCTATTCAAATGAGAAGGAGCCTGCTTTTTTTTATCGTGTTAATACATGTGGCAGCCGTAAGCTCCCAAGACACTTCGTGGCCCGTACCCTCCATCGAATGTAAGCCGTGGACACGCTGGTGGTGGTTGGGAAGTGCGGTAGACCCACCCAACTTGAGCTATAATCTGGAAGAACTGGCCAGAGCGGGCATGGGTGGAGTAGAAATCACGCCGATCTATGGGGTAAAGAACGGTGAACCGCAGTACATAAACTATCTCTCTCCGAAATGGATGGAAATGCTTTCCCATACGGTATCCGAAGCGCACCGGCTGGGCATGGAGGTAGACATGAATACGGGAACCGGATGGCCTTTTGGGGGCCCCGGTGTAACGGTTGAGGATGCAGCAACAAAAGCACTGTTTCAGGAATATAAAGTGAAGGGAGGTACAAGAATGGAGATGAAAATCACGATCGGGGATGAAGAACAGAGAAAAGTGGCATACCTGTCTAAGCTGTACGCTTTTTCCGATGACGGCCAAAAAACAGACCTGACTTCCTCCGTGGGTCAGGACGGCATTTTAGATTGGCTGGCACCGGCGGGGAACTGGAGGCTGATTGCGTTGTTTATCGGGAAGACATTTCAGCAGGTAAAGCGTGCTGCGCCGGGTGGCCTGGGGTATGTAATGGATCATTTCAACAAAAGTGCCGTAAAAAATTACCTCAACAGGTTTGACGATGCTTTTTCTCGCAGTGGCGCCCCGCGGCCGAACGCATTTTTCAACGATTCTTACGAAGTTTACGGAGCAAACTGGAGTCCCGGCTTTTTGGAGGAATTTGAACAGCGAAGAGGATATAAGCTGGAGGAATACCTGCCCGAGTTATTGGGTAAAGGACAAACAGATACCTCCCGTAGAGTGATTTCCGATTACCGGGAAACGATGGGAGAGATGTTGCTGGAAAATTTCACGGTTTCCTGGACGGAGTGGGCAAACAGGCACGGTGCTACCACTCGGAACCAGGCACACGGATCTCCGGCTAATATCCTGGATCTTTATGCTACTGTGGACGTTCCCGAATGCGAGATTTTTGGAATAACGGGTTTTGATATTCCCGGATTACGAAAAGACAGCCTGATTAAAATAAATGACGGGGATCCGGTAACCTTGAAATTTGCCAGTTCGGCTGCCCACATTTCGGGGAAAAATTATACCTCATCGGAAACGTTTACCTGGTTAACGGAACATTTCAGGACTTCACTGGCGCAATGCAAGGCTGAGATAGACCAAGTGTTCACTTCAGGTGTAAATCATGTTTTTTTTCACGGAACACCTTATTCACCCCGGGGGGCTGCCTGGCCGGGCTGGCTTTTTTACGCATCGGTGAACCTGTCGCCTACCCAACCGATCTGGAAAGATGCACCTGCTTTTTTCTCCTACATAAACCGGGTGCAATCGTTCCTTCAATACGGAAAGCCGGATAACGACCTGTTGGTCTATTTTCCGGTTTACGATATCTGGTACGAGCAGCAGGACGATTTCTACTTCGCTTTTTCCATACACGGCTTACGCGAAAAACTTCCCCGATTTTATCAAACGGTTGAGAAAATAAGAACGGGCGGCAGGGACGTGGATTATATTTCAGACCGGTTTATCCGGTCGTCGTCAGTCGAAAACGGACTTATTAAAACGGCTGGCGGTGCTACATACCGGGCGCTTGTCTTGCCTGCTGTAAGATTTATGCCGCATGAGACCCTGGAGAAGATTTACGAATTGGCTACCGAGGGTGCAAAAATCATTTTCGTTGATCAATACCCCGGCGATGTTCCCGGTTTAAACGACTTAAGCGGCAGAAGACAAAAGTTCATGCGATTGATCTCCCGGTTTCCCCGGGCTGATTTTCAGAAAACAGCCCGGAAGAAAACCGGTAAGGGTGAATTTATTACCGGTACGGATTACCCAAAACTGTTTGAAACGGCGAAGATCGGTCACGAAAGTTTTGTACAGGAATTCAGGGGGCAGCTGGTTCGAAGAAAGAACGAAACAGGTCATCATTACTTTTTTACGTTGTTGACCGATAACGAGATCGACGGTTGGGTACCCCTGGCCGTCGAGGCCCGGTCGGCCATGTTTTTCAATCCGATGGACGGCAAATCGGGAAAAGCGTTGTTGCGTAAAGAAAAAGGAAAAACCGAAGTATATATGCAGCTGAAACCGGGTGAATCCGTTGTTTTGAAAACCTTTGCCCACGATGATGTGGTTGTCCCGGAATGGATGTATTCCCGGGATTCCGGGAAAGAGTTCAGGATTACGAACGGTTGGAGTCTGGAGTTTATGGAAAGTGAACCTGCCATTCGGGGCGTTTTCGGAATAGACAGCCTGATGTCCTGGACGGAAATCGGAGAAGAACGTGCGAAAAGAAATACGGGAACAGCACGTTACCGCGTGAAATTCACGATAAACAAAGTTCCCGGAAGGGAGTACCTGCTTAACCTGGGTGATGTGAGGGAAAGTGCGCGCGTGTATGTGAACGGAAGGGAAGTAGGAACCCTTTTTGCCGTTCCTTTTACAACCCGTATCGGCAGGTACCTGAATAACGGTGAAAACCTGCTTGAAATCGATGTTACGAACCTGCCCGCAAACCGGATTTCGGATTACGACAGGCGGGGAGTTCAGTGGCGTATTTTCAACGATATCAATGTGGTGGACGTAAATTATCAACAGACACTTTACGATAAATGGGAAACGGTACCTTCGGGTTTACCGGGGCCGGTTACTGTAAAAGAAGTTTTACTAACCCATGACCCTTCCGACAGCGTCGTCTACCTGGGCAATGGATTCCAACCCTAACGTCATGCAATGGATGTTGGCCTCGGTAAGCGCAAACTTCAACGACTGTTCGCGTTCACCGTCACTTACGTGACGGCCTTCACCGAAAATCTTCATGCCTATAACCCCTTTTCCGTTCTTCCGGGCTTTTCCCAGAAGTTCTTTTACCGCGTCGGGAGTCCCGTCCATGAGGCTTTGAAACGGATTGATGCGCGCCATGATGACATCCACCCACGGGTTGTCTACTGCTTCAACCATGGCATCCCAGTTGTGGCAGGAGACTCCCACCGCTTTGATTATACCGTCTTGTTTGGCTTTCGACAATCCATCCATATAATGCCTGCGGTTCTGGCTCCAACCTCCCTGCATCAGGCAATGCATCAGTACAATATCTATATACCCGGTGCCGAGCTCCTGGCGGTAACGGTCCAGGGATTCCTGTACCGGAATGTTTTTGTCCGATCCGTCTTCATACGTCCAGATCTTTGTCAGCAGGGTGATTTTTTCACGGGGGAGGTTTTTTATTGCTTCACCGACATACGGGTGCGATCCGTACGAGTCGGCCATATCGAAGAACCGGATACCTCTTTGGTAGGCATGGTGAGCTATCTCGACAAATTTCTCCATACCTAACCGGGTTTGGTTTGATGCCTTTGATCCTCCCCGGGAACCTGTACCCAAAGCAATACGTGACACGTTCAGCCCTGAGTTTCCCAGTTTAACCCGGTCAACGGTAATTTCGGGGGTATATGTTAATTTCAATAAACCCGGTCCGCCCACGGTTAACCCGGCAAAGCCTGCCAGCCCGGTACGGATAAATTTTCGACGCGATAAATTTTTCATGAGTTTGTCCGTTTTTCTTTTGCTTTTAAAATGTTCGACGTCTCAAAAATACACAATAAATTCATAAATGCAAGCGTTAAAGGGTTTTTATCGTGAATTTTAACCCTGATCTGCACTGTTTCGTTTGCCTTGATCTCCTTTTCATTTGGAGGGTATATAAATTTTTTTTTACCTTTGCGGACATACTCAAGGATGAAAAGAGCAATTGGAATAAGTTTGATGTTTTTAGCCAATATGGTTTTATTGGCTCATGTGTTTATTCCGCATCACCATGCGCTTTCTGAATCCTGCAGTATATCTTATCATCAAAGCAATGCGGCGCATCATTGCCGGCACCTGGATAGCAAAGCCAATTTCTCTGAAAACGACAGGAATGCTCACCGGGAGTTAGGGTTGAAAGATTGCCTGCTGGACAATATCTACATCCGCTTTGTCAATGACAGCCACACTCTTCACTCCGGAGGAGATGATGTGGAGGGTGATTCTCCGTTTTCAGTACTGTACCTTCCCGCAGATTATTCCAACCGGATTGAACCGGAAAGTACACCGCTTCCTTTCCTGCGAAAACCGCATTTAATCTCTTTATATACCAGCCATATAGCTCAATCCAAAGGATTACGAGCTCCTCCTTTCTGCTGATTTTTACCGTTTTTTTACGATCAACTTCCGGAATAACTCTTTCCGGTTGATTATTCATCTCTTTTTATATTCCATTAAAATCAGTTACAATGAAATTAACTTATTTGGTTTCAGCGTTGTTTCTGGCGGTTGCAACCTTGTCTTGTAACCGGAACAACGATCAGGACCTAGACCACGGCCACGTGGATAATCTGCAGCTGATTTCCTACAGTGACGGCTTTGAAATGTTTGCAGAGGCAACTCCCTTTGCTGTTGGTCACGAAAGCGAAATCCTTGCTCATTTCACTCGTTTGGAAAATTTTAAACCGCTGGAAAACGGAAGCGTAACGGCAAGCCTGGTTGTAGGTGACGATACCGTAAGCCAAACCCTCGATTCACCCATGCGCCCGGGAATTTTCAGATTTACCCTGAAACCCGGGGAGAAAGGAGAAGCAAAGCTGCTGTTCAACGTGAAAATATCCGGTAAAATATCGCAGCTTACCGTTGAGGGAATCACCGTGTTTGCCGACCTGAACGACGCTATACATGCGGCAGAGGATGCGGTGATTACAAGCAGCAACGGTGCTGTTTTTACCAAAGAACAAAGCTGGAAGGTTGATTTTGCTACCGAAGAGATCCGGAAGGAGCCTTTCGGACAGGTCATCCGGACGATCGGGCAAATCCAGCCGTCGCCGGGCGATGAACGTATTGTCGTGGCAAAAACTGGAGGTGTGGTGCTCTTTCCCGGAGATGACGTGGTGGAGGGGAGAGCTGTGGGTGCGGGAGAAACGTTGTTTACCATCGATGGCAGCGGCATGGCCGACAACAACCTCTCCGTCCGTTTCTCAGAGGCTAGGAACGAGTATAGCCTGGCCAGGGCAGAATACGACCGCAAGGCTGAACTGGCGAAAGACCGGATTGTTTCGCAACGCGAGTTGCGGAGGGCAGAAACCGAAATGGAAAATGCCCGGGCAAATTTCAATAACCTGCAAAAGAACTTCTCTGCCGGGAAACAATCGGTGAATTCACCCATCGGCGGGTTTATTGCGGCTGTCCTGGTACGCAACGGAGAGTATGCAGAAGCCGGACAGCCTGTTTTAAGGGTTTCTCAAAACAGGAACTTATTTGTTAAAGCGGAACTGCGGCCCAAATATTTTGAAGAACTCAACCGTATTTCCACCGTTACTTTCCGCTTTATGGAAAACAAAGCAACCTACACGCTGGAAGAGCTGAATGGCCGTGTAGTTTCGTTCGGAAAATCGGCCGACACGGGCAATCCCCTTCTTCCGGTACTGTTTCAGGTTGACAACCGGGCCGGTTTTATTCCCGGTAGTTTTATCGAAATGTTTATCCGGACGCAGGCGGGAGAAGAGGTGTTGACTGTTGCCAATGAAGCGGTAGTGGAGGAGATGGGCAATTATTTTGTGTATGTTCAACTGACTCCCGAACTTTTTGAAAAACGTTTGGTGAAAAGAGGACGGACCGACGGGCTTCGCACAGAAATCACGACGGGCGTTTCGGAGGCTGAACGTGTTGTCAGCAAGGGAGCTATCCTGGTCAAGCTGGCACAGGCTGCGGGTGCAATCGATGTTCATTCCGGCCACGTTCATTAATTAAAGATCCTGAATTATGCTGAATAAGATAATAAACTATTCACTCAATAACAAGCTTTTTGTGTTGTTGGGTGCGGTTCTTCTCATTGTGGGCGGTTTATTCACGGTCCAGAAGATGGATGTGGATGTGTTCCCTGATCTGACTGCCCCTACTGTTGCTGTTATGACGGATGCCCACGGCATGTCTGCCGAAGAGGTTGAGCGCTTGGTGACTTTTCACATTGAAACTTCCGTAAACGGTGCTACCAACGTACGCCGCGTACGCTCGGCGTCGATGCAGGGATACTCCTTTGTCTGGGTTGAATTTGACTGGGGTGCCGATATTTTTAAAGCGCGCCAGGTGGTGAGCGAGAAAATGGTTACGTTGGGCAGCGTATTGCCCGAAGGTATTGTTCCGGTACTCGCCCCACAGTCGAGCATTATGGGCGAAATCCTTTTTATCGGATTAAAGTCCGACAGCACCTCGCAGATGGAATTGCGTACGTTGGCGGAGTGGGTGGTGAAGCCGGCAATCCTGGCGACGGGAGGCGTCTCACAGGTTACGATTATTGGAGGGGATTACAAGCAGTACCAGCTCCTGGCCGATCCGCAGAAGATGGATTTTCTGGGAGTGAGCATGAATGAACTGGCTCAGGCCGGGAGAAGTTTTAGCGCTAACTCATCGGGAGGTGTTGTCCGCGACTTTGGAAACGAATACATGATTCGAGGAATGGCCCGTTCCAACGACCTGGAGGAACTGGGGAACACGCACATTAAAACCGTGAACAACCGGCCCGTTGTAGTGTCTGATGTGGCAGAGGTAGTGATCGGGAGCGCGGTGAAGTACGGATACGCTTCCGAGAATGCTGAACCTGCTGTGATAATAGCCGTTTCCAAACAACCCAACATCAACACGTTAAAAGTAACTGAAAATATTGAAAAGAACCTGGGGGAGATTGGAAAGTCGTTGCCTCGGGATGTGGTTATGAATACCCGGATATTCCGTCAGGCCGATTTTATTGAATCATCTGTCAGAAATGTGGGGAGCGCTATGTTAGAAGGAGCGCTGTTTGTGGTTGTCATCCTTTTTCTTTTTTTAGCGAGTTTTCGCACGACGATCATCTCCATCGTGGCCATCCCGCTTTCATTGTTCGGAACGGTTATCGTCCTGCACTTTCTGGGGATGAACATCAACACGATGACATTGGGAGGAATGACTATTGCCATCGGTTCACTGGTGGATGATGCCATTATTGATGTGGAGAACGTGTATAAGCGGTTAAGACAAAACCATCGAAAGCCCCGGGAAGAGAGGAGGCCGGTATTCGATATTGTGTTGAACGCGTCCATTGAAATTCGCGCATCCATTCTTAATGCGACATTGATTATTATGGTGGCCTTTATTCCGTTGTTCTTCCTTACCGGAATGGAAGGACGTATGCTGAAACCGCTTGGTGTTGCATTTATCGTCGCGCTGTTTATGTCGTTGATTGTCGCCATGACAGTCACTCCGCTGATGTGCAAACTGTTGCTCTCCAACGAAAAGTACCTGGATAAAAACAAAGCAGACAGCTGGCTGACGGTCAGGCTGACAAGCCTTTATGAAAAATCACTCGAATGGGTGCTCCGGAACAAGAAGAAGGTGCTTTATCCTACGATTGGCTTGTTTCTGGTTTCGGTTGGCTTGTTCTTTACCATGGGGCGAAGTTTCTTGCCGGAATTTAACGAGGGAGCCCTGGTAATAACGGCAGTGACCAAACCCGGAGTTTCGCTGGAGGAAACCAACCGGTTGGGAGACCTGATGGAAACAGAGTTGCTGAAGATCCCGGAGGTGGCCAGCACTGCACGCCGTACCGGACGTGGTGAACTGGACGAACATTCGCAGACGAGCAACAGCTCCGAGATTGATGTGCAGTTCAGATTGACAAAAAGGAGCAACGAGGAGTTTATGAAGGAGGTCCGCAACGTGTTGGCGGCTGTCCCCGGAATGGCGGTGACCGTGGGACAACCGCTCGGACACCGCATTGATCATATGCTCTCGGGAACGCGGGCAAGCATAGCCATAAAGCTTTTCGGTACCGACCTGAGCGATTTGTTTATGCTGGGCAACCAGATTCAACACTCGATAAAAGGGATTGACGGCTTGGTGGATGTTTCGGTGGAGCAACAGACGGAGACGCCGCAACTGCAACTGAGGGCTAACAGGGGAATGCTCTCGAAGTACGGTATCTCGGTAGAAGACTTTAACCGGTTTGTGGAACTGGCCTTTGCCGGGGAGAAGTTAGCCGATATTTACGAAGGGCAGCGTAGCTTTGAGCTGATCTTGCGGCTGAACGGGAACTACACCGAAAGTATAGACCGGGTCCGTTCGGCGTTGATTGATGTGGGCAGCGGCCGCAAAGTGCCGCTGGAAGAGATTGCCGATATTGTTTCAGTTGGCGGCCCAAGCAGTATTTCGCGTGAAAATGTGCAGCGCAAGATTGTCGTTTCCGCAAATACGTCGGGACGCGACTTGAAAAGTGTGGTGGATGATATCCGGCAAAACATTGAGGAGAATGTCGTCTTGCCCGAAGGCTATAGGATTGAGTACGGTGGGCAGTTTGAGACAGCGGCAAACGCTACACGCACGTTATTGATTGCATCGCTTCTGGCAGTTTGTGTCATCTTCTTGCTGCTGTACGGAGAATTCAAGGACCTGACTCTCTCGGCCATCGTTTTGCTCAACCTTCCGCTGGCATTGATTGGTGGGGTCCTGGCTGTGTTTTTTACTTCCGGTGTTATCAGCATACCGTCCATCATCGGTTTTATTACCCTTTTTGGTATTGCCACGCGAAATGGAATCTTGCTGATATCGAGGTATCAGCACATGCAGCAGGATGGGGAGCCTCTTCACCAAAGGGTGTTGCACGGTTCCACCGATCGTCTTAACCCCATTCTGATGACTGCGCTCACGGCTGCTCTGGCTCTTGTACCCCTTGTTTTTCAGGGTGGGAAACCCGGAAATGAAATCCAAAGCCCCATGGCTGTAGTTGTGCTGGGCGGTTTGCTTACCTCCACTATCCTGAATATTTTTATTGTTCCCATCGTGTATGAAACAATAGAGAAAAAAAGAAAAAAATGAAAGCTTTTATTTTTATCATCCTTTATATTGCTCCTTTTGTGGCTCTTGCCCAAGACAGATATGCCGCTGTTTTGCAGCGTATTGAAACAAATAATACCACCTTGGCTGCATTACGGGAACAAACGGAAGCGCAGAAAATCGAAAACCGTACCGGGATCTATATCTCTAATCCGGAAGTTGAATTCAATTACCTTTGGGGAAATCCCGCGGCTATCGGCCGTCGAACCGATCTTGCGGTTACTCAGTCCTTTGATTTTCCAACGGCTTACGGCCATCGCAGAAACATTGGCGACCTGCAAAGCAGGAATGCCGATCTCGCTTACAAGGCAGAGCGAACCCGCCTGTTGCTTCAAGCCAAGCAAACCTGTATTGATCTGGTGCATTACAATGCTCTGGCAAAAGAATATGGGATACGCCTGGAGAATGCACAAAGGATTGCGGACACTTACCGCATCAGGTTGGATAAGGGTGATGCGGATATTCTCGAGTACAATAAGGCCAAGCTGAACCTGACCGCCATACAAACCGAACGGGCAAAGGTAGAGGCTGAACAGGTAGCTTTGCTGGCTGAACTGAAAAGAATGAACGGCGGAAAGGAAATCTTTTTTACACAGGATGAGTTCACTCCTCCGGTACTTCCTGCAGATTTCGAAGAATGGTATTCGAACGCGGAAGCGAAGAATCCCGTATTGCAATACGTAAAGGGAGAAGTCAATATAGGAAAGGAACAGGTAAAGCTGAGCCGTGCCTTGTCGTTGCCTAAGTTCACAACCGGGTATATGAGTGAAACAGTGGTTGGAGAGCAATTCCGGGGTATTACGCTGGGAGTCTCCATCCCGCTTTGGGAGAACAAGAACAGGCAACGGCATGCACAGGCCCGGGTAAAGGCTTCGGAAACGGCACTGGAGGATACCCGGCTACAGTTCTATACCCGGCTGCAGGGCCTTTACCATAAAGCATCGATATTGCAGCAAAACGCATTGGAACTTCGCCGGTCGATAACGGAAAACAGGAACGACGCGCTCCTGAAAAAAGCGCTGGACAGCGGAGAAATTTCCTTGCTGGATTACCTGATGGAGATCGGGTATTATTACGATGCCGTTATACAAGCGTTGGTAGTTGAGCGCGATTACGAGCAGGCTTTGGCGGAATTATCCGCAGTGGAACTATAATACGTGGTTCCTGTGTCCAAAACAATTTATTTGATCGATTGTTTTATAGTAAAAACCAAGTATCATGAATCTATTTAAAAAAACGGGCATCATCATTGCCTTAACAACTGTTGTTTTTATGGGTGTAAATGCACAAAGTGTTTCAGGAGACTGGAAGGGAACCTTATCGGTTCAAGGAATGAACCTCGATCTTATTTTTCATCTGGCCGAAGAAAACGGAAGTTATTCCGGCACGCTGGATGTGCCCGTGCAGGGCGCAACGGGAATTCCGGTGGACAAGGTGGAAACTGACGGAAAAACAATTAAGCTGGGAGTATCGGCGGCGCAAATCATCTATAACGGAGCACTACAAGGCGACAGCATCGTTGGAAATTACGAACAAGCCGGAATGTCGTTGCCGCTGACCTTAAAAAGATTTGAGAGCAAGCTACCTGGAATTACGTCCTTGGTTTCGTCCGAAGAGGAACTGCAAGCCTTGAAGCTATCCGACAAGGGAGATTACAAATACAGGGTGGAGGATTATTTCGCCAAGCCGAAAGCCTCTTCTTTTCAGCTTTCGCCGAACGGCAAATATTTGTCGTATATGGAGAAGGATGGGTTGAAAAATCACGTGTATATAAAAGAGATCGCCACCGGCAAGGTCACCCGGGCCATTGAAGAGAAGGAGGAGCCTATTAAGGGTTACGGGTGGGTAAACGACAGCCGTTTGATATTTGTCATGGATAAGGGCGGCAACGAGAACTACCATATTTATGCGGCAAATACCGACGGCAGCAACTTGATGGACCTGACTCCCTTTGAAGGGGTAAGAGCGATGATGTTGAATGAATTGAAAGACCAGAAAGATTACATCATCATCTCGATGAACAAAGACAACAAACAGGTTTTTGAACCCTATAAATTGAATGTAAACACCGGAGCTCTGGAGAAGCTTTTTGAGAATAACGATCCGGCCAACCCCATTCAGGGATATGATTTTGACAAAGACGGCACTTTGCGCGGCTACACCAAAATGGTGAACGGTGTTGAAATGGAATATTATTACAAAGACTTACAGTCGGGGAAGTTTACTTTGCTGAAGAAAATGAAGTGGGACGACACCTTCGGGATCATGAGCTTTAATTATGCGAGTAACCATCCGGATGATGCGTATGTGATGACAAACCTTGATTCCGACAAAACGGAAATTGTGCTGTACGACCTGAAACAAAACAAGGTAATCAAAAAAGTATTTTCCAATCCCCATTTTGATGTCTCGGGGATGAGGCTTTCGCGGAAGAGGAATTACGAAATCGATTACTTTGCATACGAGGGAGAAAAATACGTGATTCTGCCCCAGAGCACGTTCTTTAAAGATTTTTCCAGGAAGATGGCTAACGAATTCAAGGACGTGGAATATTACGTGACTGACTTTGACGACGATGAAACGAAGTTCCTTATTGTGGTACAAAGCGACAGGGTGTATGGGAAGTACTACGAGTACGATGTCCGGGCCGGAGAATTCAGCCTGCTGTACGACCTGATGCCCCAGCTCGATCCCGACGACATGGCGGAAATGAAGCCGATCACTTTTAAAAGCCGTGACGGACTTACGTTACACGGATACATTACCTTGCCGAAGGCAGCGCTGGAAGGAGAAAAAGTCCCTTTGGTAGTGAATCCGCATGGCGGCCCGCAGGGAGTCCGCGATTCGTGGGGCTTTAATCCGGAGGCCCAACTTTTTGCCAGTCGTGGGTATGCCACGTTGCAGGTTAATTTCCGAATATCGGGCGGATACGGGAAGGAATTTCTGCGTAACGGCTTCAAGCAAATCGGCCGGAAGGTGATGGACGATGTGGAGGATGGCGTGAAGCATGTGATCGGCCAAGGATGGGTGGATCCTGCTAAAGTTGCCATTTACGGAGGTAGCCACGGCGGTTACGCCACCTTGATGGGGTTAGTCAAGACTCCCGGTCTCTACACGTGTGGCGTGGACTACGTTGGGATTTCCAATATCGAAACATTTTTTGCCTCTTTTCCCGAGTACTGGAAACCACTTACAGAGATGGCTAAAGAGATTTGGTACGACCTGGATAATCCCGAAGAGGCAAAAATTGCCCGGGAGGTTTCGCCGATTTACCAAACCGACAAGATCATCCGTCCGGTTTTTGTGGTGCAGGGGGCGAATGACCCGAGAGTGAACATCAACGAATCCGACCAGATTGTTACTGCGTTGCGGGCCAAAGGCCTGTATGTTCCTTACATGGTGAAGTACAATGAAGGACACGGATTCTACCGGGAGGAGAACCGGATGGATTTTTACGGTGCGATGATGGGGTTTCTGGCCAAGTATTTGAAATGAAACTTTTAGTGTACTGCTCTGTTTAGGAAGTCGTTGAACGGATACTGCACTTTGAATAATTCCATCAACCGTCCAATGACATCCGCCTTCTCGAAAAATTCATTGTCGAGTGCCCGGTGCGTCACAAAGTGTTTGTTTTTCAACAGCTCAACCTCCTTGAAATCCTTCGGATACCCTTTGGGCGGGTTTTTGAGCTTTTCCTCGTTCGAGAGGGCGGGGAAAAGTTCACAAAACCGTTTGTCGTCCAAAATCCTGCGTATCTCTTCCGGATGTTGATAGATCGAGTTCCGTATAGATTCCAGCACGGTAGGGTCGGGAGCATAAATACCCCCGGCGATAAATGATTCGTCGGGTTGCAGGTGGACGTAATACCCGGCCATGCGGGTTTTTCTTCCGCCATTGGCGATAAAAGCGCTGAAATGGGTTTTGTAGGGTGTTTTATCGTTCGAGAAACGAATATCCCGGTAAATACGGAACATGCATTCACTAGCAGTTATCGTTCCGATGCTCGGGTCGAGCTGACTGAGAGGCACGATAAGTGTGTTGACAAATGCTTCGAACGATACACGTGCCTGGTTGTAATCGCTTTTATGTTCGTTGAACCAGTTTCGGTTGTTGTTGGCCTCCAGGTGGACCAGGAAGTTGAATATTTGGTTGAAGTTCATTTTTTTACGGATTTTTTTTAAGAATACCTTCTTTTACACTGTCGTTTATCAAGTTCTCCGCATAGTTCCAGAGGGCGGCAGATCCTTCTTTAATGGCTTTTTTCTTTTCGTACACTTTCCGGTAATCCACATTGAATTCCACCCACGTCCCGCCCTTGTTGGAGATGTTTTGCAGCAAGGGTTCGAGCCGGTCCATCGATCTGGCAAACTTTGCTTCATCACTGGTTCCTTCTTCGAATTCTTTCCATATTTCTACGAATTCTTCGGCTTGTTTTTCAGGTAACAGGCCGAAAATGCGTTTGGCTGCAGCCAGCTCTTCCTGTGTATTGGTGTGATTTTTTGATGTGTCATAAATGAATGTGTCGCCTGCGTCAATTTCCACGATATCGTGAATCAACACCATTTTCAGGACTTTCAGCATATCAACCGGCTTGTCGGAATGTTCTGCCAGGATAAGCGCCATCATGGCCAGGTGCCAGCTGTGTTCAGCATCGTTTTCCTGCCTGTTGCTGTTGAACAGTCTCGTTTTACGTTGAATGTATTTTAATTGGTCAATCTCTTTTATGAAACTGATTTGCTTCAATAAGTGATTTTTTTCTGTTTCCGTTTGATTTTTTTGTTTTTCAGACTGCATGGCTGATAATGCTTTATTCAAAACAGTTTTTCCGTTTTTTTATTTTTTCTCCAGATCTGGTAGGAATTTACCAAATTTTGCCACAGTACGTATAGTCCGGGACCGAGTGATGCTATCGGGTTCAGATAGGTTTGGGTAAGCCAGATAGCAAGAATTGTGTTTTTTTGCCCCAATCCCTGCCCTCCGGCAATGGTCCTGTCAAATCTAGACCCGATCATCCGTCCTGTTCCAAATTGCAATAGGCAAACGGCTAATGATATGAGCCCGATAACAATCTCAAGGGTGTATTTCCCATCGTCTTGCGCAATTACAAAATTGGCCACGTTCCCAATGACTACTGTAAGGGCTGCCGCCCAGATATAAAAGGAAACGATTTGCGCCGAGCGGACTTTCCGGTGGAGGTCGGGCGATGCTTTCTTCAAAAACAAGGCCACGAAAAAGGGGAGAACAATTATGGGAACTACTTTCCGGAAAATGTACCAAAACGAAGTGATAAACGGAACCTCACTACCCGTCTGGCCAATCAGCGACAGGTAAAGCGGGGCTACAAAGGCCACGGAAAGATTACTGAACATGGAGAACGCTGCAACAGAAGCAATGTTTCCACCCAAGATGCTTGCAACAACCGGAGCCGAAGTGGCTGTAGGGGCAAGTACGCAAATCATGACCGCCTGTGCCAGTGTTTCATTGAACGGCCTGACGGCAAGATAGATCAATGCGCTTCCGATGTATTGGATAGCCAGCAAAATATAATGGAATTTAGTCAACCGTATATCGCTCCAGGAGATGCGACAGTAGGTGATAAAAAGCATCAGTGAAAGGAGATACGGGGTGATGGGTGACAGTATAGCCAACGGGTTGTGAAAGGCTATCCCGATGATCATCGCTATCGGAAGCAGGTATTTTTCCAGAAATTTTTGCATATGAAACGTTCGGGATTTATTTGTAATAACTTCCCGGATCAGTCGAGGTATCCGATTTGCGAAATTTATCTTTCAAATAGATTTCGAGCATCCACTGTTTTTTATCGAAAACAAAATTGCGGATAAACTGCTCAATTTCCGGTAGAAATTCTGTCATGGGGTATTCCGACACATCGTGTCCGATACCTTCCATGGTGTAAAAAGTGTAGGGGTATCCCTGCTCCTTAAACCTTTTTGCCAAAGACTTTGAGCCAAAGACACCCAGTTTAAAGAACCGGGTTTTGTTGTAGGGAACCAGCTTGTCTTTACTCCCGTGGAAAAACAGGGTGGGGGCGGGAGCCGTGTCGTAGGAAGGAGTCCCTTCTTTACTGAAAACTGATCCCGCGAAAGCAATCACGCCGGCATACTGGAAGCCATCCGGCAATACTCTTGTTGTCTCCCGGTGGTCGCGCTTCTCGTAATCTGCCTGTAAAACCGTCATCGCGCCAGCACTTGAACCACTGATGATAATTCTTGAAGTGTCGATATTCAACTCATCGGCATGCTGAAGCAAATAATTGGTGGCGGAGTATACATCCTCTACTGCCAGGGCAATAGCATGCTGCAACGGTTTGTTGTTGAATATGCCGGGTGCTTTTTGCCCTTTCATTCCCAACCGGTAATCGATGGAAACCACCTGGAAGCCTTTGTCTGCAAAATAACGGAAGTAATCGGTGTACAGTGCGGCATCGCGTGTTCCTTCCTTAAACCCGCCCCCGAAAACAAACAGCAGGCACGGCTGGGCGGATACCGATGAGGTACAGGAAGAATAAATATCCATCTTCAGTTCCTGCTGATCTTTTACGGCGAAAATCCGGGTTTCTTTCCTTATCTCCTCAGGATAAAGAAAAAACGGAGTGAGCAGGACGATAAATAATGCTGTTAATTTTCTGCGGTTCATACGGATTTTTGTTTATTGTCTTTTGACTTCCGGTTTTCCGTACCTTAATCCTTTTCTATAAACGCTTTAATGGCTTTGTATGCTTCTTCTTTTGCCCTGTCGAAATCATCGTTCAGGACAATCAGGTCGAACCGGGAGGCATAGCTCATTTCAAATTCGGCTTTTGCCAGGCGCCCTTCAATGATTGCGGGAGAGTCGGTTCCGCGTTTCTCCAGTCGTTCGCGGAGGACCTGTACAGACGGTGGCATCACAAAAATACTCAATGCACGGTCTCCGTATATTTGCTTTACGTTAAGCCCGCCGATACAGTCGATATCAAAAACCACGTTTTTCCCTTCAGCGAGAATACGGTCTACTTCACTTTTTAACGTGCCGTAGAATTTATCGGGATAGACCTCCTCGTATTCCAGAAAATCACCTTCAGCAATCTTGTTTTTAAATTCCTGGGGGGTGAGAAAAAAATACTCCACGCCATTTTTTTCTTCACCGCGCGGTAAGCGGCTGGTAGCCGAGATAGAAAACTGCAAGTTTAAATCCTGTGCCAGCATGTATCGTACGATGGTGGATTTACCTGCTCCCGATGGTGCTGAAAATA
>ENA-UOOK01003906-UOOK01003906.1-fermentation-metagenome-genome-assembly--contig:-NODE-3906-length-16485-cov-4.692879_pt1 | contig 16485 bp, 10 predicted proteins | sample MGYA00245777_ERZ724023 | MGnify/ENA primary metagenome ERZ724023 (study PRJEB28704, sample SAMN03018312) | fermentation metagenome | biome: anthropogenic terrestrial biome; feature: soil; material...
TGGCGGCCCAGCTGTTTTCCACCTCGCGGGGGGTGACGGGGAGCGTGTTTGCCGCCCTCGGCATATTTTATATAATAAGAGCTTACGGTGATATGTCCGGCAGCGGCCTCAGCGTCATTTCCCCAATAGGACTGGGGTTGCGCGTATCGGCGTTTTATGAGGACAGCTTCGTGCCGGTCGCCATCCTGCTTATAGAAGCGACTGTTATCGGCGTGGCCGCGCTCGCGGTCTGCGCTGGGCGTGACCTTGGCGAGGGTGTGATTCCTGCGCGAAAAGGCAGGGCGCACGCTTCCCGGTTTTTGCGGGGGGAGTTCGGATTGGCGTGGAGGCTGTCGCGCGGCGTCCTGTTCGCGTGGGGCGCTGCCGCGTTGGCTATCGGCGTGACTTATGGCTCGGTTATCGGGGAAATCGACACGTTCATCAGTGGCAACGAGCTATATGAACAAATCCTCGAAGCCTCGGGAAGCGGCAATTCGATGGCTGATAATTACACCGCGATGGTTTTCTCTGTCGGATCTCTGCTCGCGTCGGTTCCTGTGATAAATCTCGTGAATAAAATACGCTCCGAGGAAAAGCACGGACGGCTGGAGCAGATCTTCGCGAAAGCCGTGCCCCGCGAAAAAACGCTTCTGTCATATATCGTGCTGGCGTTTATCGAAAGCTTTGTGTTCCTGATTCTTATGGCGCTGGGGTTCTTCATCCCGGCGCAGTCGACGGGAGGAGAAGGGCTCACGGCACTGATGGAAGCCGCACTTTCATACCTGCCCGCTTTATGGCTGATGCTGGGGCTGTGCGTTCTGCTCATCGGCCTGCTTCCGAAGCTGACCTCGCTGGTCTGGGCGGTGTTCGCCTATTCCTTCGCGATGCTTTACTTCGGGCGACTGCTCGACCTGCCCGAATGGACATGGAAGCTCTCCCCCTTTGGCAGCATTCCGCAGCTGCCGGTGCAGAAGTTCACCGCCGCCCCGCTGATTATCCTGACCGTGCTGGCTGCCGCGTTCACGGCTGCGGGCGTTATGGGCTTCAGGCGGCGCGACGTGGGATAACCCGCGCCGCCGGGGGCTTCCCGGGGTAAAGAGAAAAGGACGCCGGGTCTATGCCGTCGTCCTTTTCTCAATATTGTGCTTATCACGGCGGTTTCCCGCTCGTCTGGTTATTCTGCCTTTATCAAATACACTTTTCGGTATCCTTTTAGCTCTTTTCAGTAGTCAAATGCGACCGCCACAATTTTATTTGGGCCGCATTCAAAATCGACTTGGGAACCATCGTCGGTGGACTGCAGGGAAAGCTCCTGAAGCTGCTCCCCAAGATGATTTACCAGAACGGCTTTTTTCGCACACCCCGGCAGCCGCAGGACTACTCTCTCCTGTACTCCTGAAACGTCAAAAATACGTACTGTAATCCTGTTTTGCCCGCCGGATTCCTCAGCGGTTATCCCCGAAACGATTTTATTTTCGGAAAGGCATTCGGCAAAGCCGTATCGGGACGGGAAAGCCGAGGCCTGCGGATTCGGCTTAAAGCTGTGGCAATAAACCCCGGCCCGGTAGGTTTCTCCCGCAATCAGCGCCCGGGAAGGGGACGAGGGTGGGCCGAATACGGCCGCATACTCGAAATGCAGATCCCGGAACATCCGGACATCCTCTGTCTGAACGACACCGGTTTCATGGGGGAAGGAACGCAGCAGGGTAAGTTTGACGCAGCTCTGCAGGCAATCTGCCTGAATTTCGTAAAGGCCGCGCGTATAAAGGGAAAACGAGGCTTTTTCGTCCTCCGCATAAAACACTCCCTGCGAAGGTACTACCTTTGTATCCGGCTCAATATCTGTTGCAGCGGCCTTGGAATCGGGATTCCACCGGGTCATATCAAACGGTGTCTTGGTATAATATTCTTTCATTTCGAGCCCCGTGGGAAAAATAACCCGAAGGCGGTGGTCCTGAACTTGGTTATTCATCACCGTTGAAAAACGCAGCGTATCGGAATCCTTATAGATATAGACCGTCGTATCAATGGTCTGCTCGATTTTTTCATCACTCCGGGAGTTCCCCGCCGTTTTGCAGGGCAGCAGAAGCGTATGACTGATACGGAACGCACAAACATAAGGTCCGTCATGGATCACCGCTATCTGACAGTTGTTTCCGCCATATGCCAGGGTATCGAAAGCGGGTCCGCGGTAATTCCAACCGTCTCCGTTGTCCCCTCCGTCCTCAAAAAGCAGAACTCCCCGATAAACATGCCCGCTGGTCTTATCCTTTACGTCCAGCGTCCCGTCTTGCTGCACAACAACCTCCAGGACGCCGTTGTCAACGGACTTGGGACCGGTCATCATGCTTCCTTCCAACCGGCAGGGCATATGGCCTCCCACAAAAGTATAGGAGCGGGATGTCAGGTCTATTTTTCCTTTGGAAAAGGGCTGGCAGGAAACCACCTCATAACCAAACGGAGGGGTATTCAGCTCCAGCGCGATTTTGGCGCGGTACATTTTTGAAAAAGAAACCAGCCTGCGCAGACGGTGCTCGGGCCGCTGTTCTTTGCTAAATGAAAGGATCTGCGCAGGGATTTGTTTCCCTTCGGAATTATAAAAAAACAGATAGCCTGAAGACGGATTTTCAAGGATCGCCCCGTCAAGGCCGTCCGCGTGAATATCCATTTCAATGATATGCGTGCCGACAAGAGCGGTCTGCCCGGGATTATAAACCAGACAGATGTCCGGCAGACCGTTTTCCACCCGGATGTTGCGGCTTATTTCCTCCAGAGTGTCCCGGATGGCAATGCGGGACATTCGGAGGCACTGCGCAAAACGGTACTCGTTGTCCCGGTGGGTTTCGCTGCAGCCGCAGCCGCAGATAGAGTCGTGGGCCTGATTTTGGAGAAGATATTCCCATGCGGTGTCCAGGTACTTTCTGCGGGGCGCCAGGGTGTAGTCATTGGCGGCGGCGGGCAAAAACGTTTTTCTCAGCGCGTTGGAAAAGGCGTTCAGCGGTTCGGCAAATTCGACAAGAAGCCGTTCGCACTGATCGTTGCTCTGTTTTAAATGCACCATGGAGGAGAGCACGTTTTTCAGAACCTGATTGTTTACTCCCTCGCGCGCCGTATGATACAGAGTGCCGATGACAACCTCCAGGCTTGCGGTATCCAGCCGTGGAAAATATTCTTCAATGCTGGTGTGGTGAAATTCAATACCGGGAATACGTTTTTCCAGAAGCCGGAGCATTTCAGGAATACGCGGTTCTATGTCGATATGGTCCACGCCGTCCATCATCAGCATGGCGCCGCAGGAAGCCGTCGGTTCCGAATAGGAGAGCAGTTTTTCCATCCGGTCCACCGCTTCCTCAGGGTTAAAGTCCTTTTCCTCAAAAGGCCAGCGCAAAGCAAAATAGAAGTTGGAATAGGAACGGTTCCGGTCGAGCTTCGCCGTCGTCATCCGCGTCCCGTCGGGAGACTGCCAAAGAAAAGCATCCTTTTCAAAATCGCCGATGCCCCGGTACAGGGTGGCGGTATGAATATGAAAGCCTGCAAAAATCTGCGGAATCTGGGAGGCATGGCCGAACTCATCGACCATATAGGCGTTTTGCATAGGTGCCGCGCCGTAGTCCCGGCATTTTTTATGACCGTACTGCACATTCTTTATAATGGCTTCTCCCGAAGCCAGAAATTCATCAGGCAGGGTATACCATGGGCCGATCAAAATCCTCCGGTCGTGGATCAGCTTTGTTAACCTGTCCTTATTTTCCGGGCGGATTTCAAGATAATCATCCAGCAAAACCGTCTGCCCGTCCAGATGGAACACTTTAAACTCCGGATTCTGTTCCAGATGGTACAGAAGATCGTCCATCATACGGACAAGCCGGTACCGGTATTCCTGAAAGTTCTGATACCATTCTCTGTCCCAATGGGTATGTGAGATTACATAGAGCTGCCATTTACTCATAGGGGTTGATTCCTTTGTTTTCAAATTCCTTCAGGGAAACACAGACACCTGCGTCCCTAAGCTTTCGCCGCAGCCGGTCCACGTCGATATCCGCAGCGGGACAGCTTGTTTTTACCGCCATGGCGGCCGCTGTTCCCGCTGCCTGCCCCAGCGGAATGGCAATCCCCATCACCCGCAGGCTGGAATTAGCCACATGGGTTGCCGAAACACACCGTCCGGCCACCAGCAGATTTTGCATAGTACCGTTCACTAGGCAGCGGTACGGAATTTCATAATAAGGCATAAAGGTGCGCTTTTTATCCTTGGCGCTGTGAACGGGATTCCCGGTGGGATCCCACGGATCGATGTTGTAGTTGACAACACAGACACTATCCTCAAAAGTATGCTCATCCTTGATGTCGTGATAACTCAGCATATACAGTCCTTCAATACGCCTCGATTCACGGACCCCGATTTTCGGAGCCACCGATGTAATATAAAAGCCCTTTTCAGCCCACCTGGCATATTCCCCAGGCATTTTAGACAGCGCCTCCATTTGTGCTGCCGCCAGTACGCCTTCCTCTGAAGGGTTCTCACAGAAAACCGTCGGGCCCCAAATCAGGGATTCATCCTCGTTAAAGTAGGCGATTTCATTTCCATGCTTTGAATGCCCGGCATCCGGACGGCGGCGGACTGTGTACATCAGGGTGCAGCGCTGCACCAGCCCATCAGCTTTTTCCGGTGCGAATTCCTCATCAAACTCTTCCGCCGCTTCCCTGCCGAAACGGAAGGGACAGCCGGCCATGGCTGCAACGTGCCCATCCCCCGTCGCGTCGATAAATACCCGGCCTTTATATCTGCAGTCGTCGCTTTCAACCGTGACAATCTTCCCGTTTTCCGTTACCGCTTTTATCAGTTTTTGCCTGGTGCATATTTTAACGGGCAGGTCACGCATCATATCAAGATATGCCATAACATAGGAGGAGGCCCGGAAAGCGTTGGGCAGCTTGTTTTCAGGCGCCAGCGCGTCCATTTTTTCAACCAGCTCCCGATAAATCCCCTGCACCGGATGTCCGCAAAACGACTGAATATATTGGTCGACAGCCGCTCCGCCGATCTGGGCGTCCTCCTCTACAACACAGACACTTGCCCCTTCCCGCGCCGCGGCTACGGCGGCAGGAAGACCTGCCGTACCGCCGCCGCAGACAATGACATCGCTATCAATAACGTTCATAATTATGACCATCCTTTCGCAGAAACCGGGACGCTTTGGCCGGTGTTGTCTAAAGCGGACGCCGTCTGCTTATGGAAAATTCGCGTTTTGCTTTTTGCACCAAAGGACAAAACTTCCTGTTTGAAAAATTTATTTTTCAAACTTTCCCCGCCTTTTCTCAAAGTAAATTAAATCTCTTCTGCCAGCGATACCCGGACCTTTCCGTCACGCTGCATTTGTCTTAGAAGCGATATGTCAATATCCCTTGCCGCTTTTCCCGTTCTGGCCGCGATAGCCGCCGCGTTTCCGGCCGCCTGTCCCACCGGTATGGCAATGCCCATCACCCGCAGACTCGCATTGACCACATGCGTGGAGGAGATGCAGCGCCCGGCGACAATCAGGTTATGAATATGGCCGTTTACCAGACAGGAATAGGGAATCTCATAGTCCGGAACAACGGTGGAATCCAGGGTAGCGGCATGATGGACGGGATTCCCGTCCGGGTCCCACGGGTCTATATTATAATTCACCACACAGATCCCATCCGGATACCGGCGTCTTCCCATCACATCGTTATAGCTCAAAATGTGAAGCCCTTCAATACGGCGTGATTCTCTTACCCCGATTTTCGGTGCGATTCCGCTGATAAAAAAACCTTTTTCCTTCCATTTCTTCACATGTTCCGGCATCATGGAAAGCGCCTGCTGGTAAGCTTTTGATAACGCATCCGCACTTGTGGTATCTTCACAGAATACGGTAGGGCCCCAGCAAAGCCCCTCATTTTTATTGAACTGAGCCATTCCTCTGGTTATTTCCACATATTCTGCCTTGGGGTCCCGCTGTACCGTATACATCAGTGTACAACGCTGCACTTTGTTGTCTTTTACGGCGGGAGCGAATTTCTCGTGGAATTCATCCGCCGCTTCTCTTCCAAAGCGGAACGGACAGTCGGCCATGGCCGCCACATTTCCGTCGCCGGTGGCGTCGATAAAAACGCCGCCTTCAAAACGGCATTCCGCGGTTTCCACGGCCCTCAGCACTCCGTTACGGACATCGGTGTGTATGATTTTCTGCCCCGTATGGATTTCGACCGGGTATCCGGAAAACATGTCCCTATAAGACAGGATCAGCGAAGCATAGCGGAAACTGCCCGGGCGGCAATCCTCATCGGCATAGCGTTTCATCCGTTCGATCAGTTCGGCGTAAATTCCCTGTGCCGGCCCTCCGCAGAACGACTGGATATACTGATCCGCGGCCGCCCCGCCGATCGTTCCGTCCTCCTCAATAATATGCACCCGGGCGCCGGCGCGCGCCGCAGCGACGGCGGCCGCCAGCCCGGAGATGCCGCCGCCGCATATCATCACTTCGCCGTTCAATGTTTTCAATTCTGTGACACCACCCTTTCAGGCGGGTTTTGCGGTAAGGCAAAACCCGCCTGATTTTTTGTTTTTTATAAATTCATGAATTCTTTCGGCCGCGTAAGACGGCAGACGTCCCGTCAGTTGGAAGAATAACGCTCATACTGGGTCTGACGGATTTCAAGATAGTCGGCAACGTTCAGCCTGTCAAGCGTACTTAGATAGTTCTCCCATTCCGCGTCGATATTTACCGCACCCGTAATAAACTTATCCTGCATTTCGCTTACGTAAGACTGAATATCGGTAAAAATGGTTCCGATTTCTTCAGCTTCGTCTTTTGTGGATGTAAATTCGGGCCAGATTTCATCCGGAAGAATGTCCATATAATCGTCATCCTCCGCGATCTGATAGCGCTGCCATGCCGGACGTCCATCCGTACGGAGATCGTTATAGATATTGCGGGACTTATCGGAATAGTCAGGATTGTTATTGTACAGCGGGTACCCGCTTCCGTGATTTCCCACATAATAGGAAATCTTCCCTTCATCGTTTAACGTTTTCGCTTCTCCGATAAACTCATACTTTCCGTCGGAATTAAGGGCAAAGCTTTCGCCTTCCCGCCCGACCTGCTGGTAAATATATCCTTCCTCGCCGTAAAAATAGTCCACCCAGCGGATCGTTTCAATAGGGTTTTCGTTCTTGTTGGTGATGACAAATCCATAGGGTTGGCGCACCGGCGCGTCAATGGAAGAAATCAGTCGGTCGCCGTTAGGGCCTTCAAACTGGGAAACTGCCGTCCAGTGGGTCCGGATTTCGGCGTCGGTGGAAGCAAGGGCGGAGTTAGGCCAAATAAACATAGCCAGCTCATCGTTTTCGCCCAGGTTGCGCATTTTGGGAACGTCAATGGTGGTAAAGGACTCCGGATTGATCAGGCCTGCGTCATACCAGCCAGCCAGGAGCTGCAGGAGCTCTTTATACTGGTCTGAGGAGGGGATGAATCTGACTTTTCCGTCAAGCCCCTTGTCGATCAGGGAGTCGATTCCTTTCAGGCCGGCCGTTCCAATACCGTAAGCACCCATCAGGCCGTTGACAATATGCTCAAAGTTGCCCTTCTGCATCGCTACAGGATACATATCGGGATTTTTTTCTTTGACAGCGGTCAGATAAGCCGTTAATTCGTCAATGGTTTTGGGTACCTCCGAAATGCCCGCCTCTTCCATCAGGTACTGGTTGAGATAGGCCCTGTTGGAGCCGGTTAACACATCTCCTTCAATAAAGGGCAGCGAATAAATGTGTCCGTCCGGCATCTGAATTGCCTGACGTATCTCAGGATGTTCTGTTAAAATTTTATTGAAATTGGGCGCGTACTGGGCAATCAGGTCGTCTAAGGGAATAAACAGACCCGATTGGGAATATTCAAATATCTGCGATGAAGTAAATCCGATCTGGTAGTAGGCGTCCTGAACATTCCCGGTGGCCAGCTCAATCTGGATTTGCTCCTGCCAGCCTGTCTCAGGATATTCCTTGACGTTTACCGTCATTCCGGTCAGCTTTTCATAATCCTTGGTCTTCCACATTTCCTTGATATTTTCGAAACGTCCAAGGAAGGTTGCCCGCCCCATATCGATGGCGAGGGGAGTTTCGGTGATCGGGAAAGTATCGGGCTCAACCTGCATGGAAAGCTGGCTGCTTTCTTCTCCAGGGCCTGAAGAACTGTTTTCCGCGGACGAACCGCCGCTTTCCGTATTGCCGCATCCGGAAAACACCATTGCGGACATCGCTAAAGTCAGTATGAACGAGATAACCTTTTTCATAGTCTTCCTCCTAAAAGTTTATGCAGGGCATTCCCTGCTTTCAGGTAAAGTAAGCGGCGGTCATTCTTTTACGCCGCCTAGAACAAGCCCCTTGGCGAAGAATTTGTTTAAAAACGGATAAATAATCAACAGGGGAACAGAGGTGACGACCATTGAAACGTATTTGATGCCCTCCCGAAGGGCAACCTGCTGCTCGTAGTCAATTTCATAAGACATGGTCATAATGTCGTTCATCATGGAGGAAACCTCGGTCCTGATCAGGATTTCTCTCAGAACAAGCTGCAGAGGATACATATTTCGCTCATCCAGGTAGATCAGCGCGCTGGTATATGAATTCCAGTGATTGAGCCCATACTGAAGGGATAAAACGCCGATCAGCGGAACCGACAGCGGGACAATAATCCGGCAGAAGGTCTGGAAATGGGTGCAGCCGTCGATCCTTGCCGCTTCGATAATGCTTTCGGGGACCGTGCTTTTAATAAAAGAGATGGAAACGATCAATAAGTAGGCGGATACCGCGCCGGGCAGTATCAGCGCAAAAATCGTGTTTCTCATGCCCAGTGTATCCACCACAAGGTAATTGGGGATCATTCCCCCGTTAATATACATGGTCATGGTAATCAGTACCATCATCCACTTTTTGCCCGGAATCGTGTCTCTTGAAAGCGGATAAGCGGTTATCAGTGTCATGAACACGTTTAAAGCTGTGCCGCAGGCGGTGTATAGCAGACTGTTTTTTAGTCCCATCCATATTTCGTTTGTCTCAAACACCTTCTTGTAGGCATCCAGCGTAAAATCCACCGGGCTCAGAAGAACAGGAGTATCGATAAGGGCATAGATGTCGCTGAAAGAAGCCATCAGCACATACCACAGCGGATAAAGAATAATGATCAAAAAGACAAGAACCAAAAAATAATTCACATAGTCAAAGCCGCTGTACTTCAGTTTCCGCCAGAAGGGGAGACTCTGCCGTTGTTCTGTTACCAAAGCCCTATCCCCCTTACCTTTTTACTGGTATAATTGCTTACGGACAAAATCAGCAGGTTTACAGCCATATTGAAAACACCGATCGCAGTGGTATAGCTGTATTTCCCTTCAATGAGCCCCGCCTTGTAAACGTAGGTGGAAATTACCTCCGAGGCCTCCAGGTTCAGATTGTTCTGCAGCAGTAAAACCTTTTCAAAGCCCAGGCTCATCATATGCCCCAGATCCATGATCAGCAGGACGATAATGACATACTGAATGCCGGGCAGCGTAATATACCACATTTTCTGCAGACGGTTGGCCCCGTCGAGAGTGGCAGCTTCATACAGATCTTTGGAAATGGAGCTCATCGCCGCCGTATACATAATCGTCCCAAACCCGATTCCCTGCCAAATGCCGGACCAGACGTAAATATGCCAGAAGTATTTGGGAAAGGCGAAAAAGTCCACCCTTTCCAAACCGATTGCCGCGAGGATGTGATTGATCATTCCTGTGGAAGCCGAGAAAAAAGTCAGCAGCATGCCGCATACAACTACTATGGAAAGAAAACGCGGAGCATAAGAAGCAATCTGGGCAAAATTCTTGAATCCCTGGCTGCGGATCTCGTTGAACATCAGGGCCAAAATAATGGTCAGGGGAAAGCTGATCAGCAGGCTGTATAAATTAATTCCTATGGTATTGCGCAAAGTGCGCTCAAAATAAAAACTGTTGAAAAAACGGGTAAAATGCTTGAATCCCACAAACGGGCTTTCCCAAAACCCAAGGGCCGCGTTATAGTCTCTAAACGCGATTTGCACTCCGTATAAAGGCCAAACCCAAAATATTGCCAGGTAAACCGCCAAAGGAATCAGCATGATATATAATTCCCTGTGCATGAGAATCCTTTTGCCCAAGCTCTTTTCGGAAGTTTTGATTACATGGCTTTCCACTTTCTTTTTATACACCTCCAAGAAGCGTCAGCTGAATACTAAACCGTTTCAATTTTATTGTTTTTGTATTTTTATATTTTTATTAGAAAGATAAACAAAATTAACGAAGAAATTTTATCGTTTTACGTTGGTATTATATTACATTGTATAGACAGCGCACGAAATTTCATCTCCTTTTTCAAAAAATAAAAAATTGAACCGGTTTATCACAATTGCCATTATACATTCCACACAATCTTTTGTCAATAATAACGTTTAATTTTTTGATATTTTAATACTTTATGTGATTTATGTCTTTAAAACTAGCATCTTCCAATTATCATTGACATTATTATGACAAGTATGCTATATATAATATATGTTAAATTTTTTAAACTATAAAGTGAAACGGTTTAAACGGGGTGTATAAATGGACTCTATAACCATTAATGATGTTGCCAAATTGGCGGGGGTATCAAAAGCCACAGTATCCAACGTAATGAATCGAAAAGGAAACGTAAGCGAAAAAACCATACGGCGTGTCCTTGACGCCTGTAAGAATCTGGATTATTATCCCAGCTTTGCCGCGAGCTCCCTTGCAACCCGGCGGACCGGCATCTTCGGCCTTTTTATTTATGAACGGGAAGACCCCTTTGAAGACGGTGTCTGCCTGAACCTGATGGAGGGTCTGATTCTGGAATCTGCAAAGGTAGATATGCAGCTGCTGGTTTATTATGGAACCACCGAAATGAAAATGCAGCATATCATCAACGGCAAAGGCCCTCTGGACGGTGCCGTGATTCTCCGTCCTGTCCGCAATGATTTCAGAATTAAGGCACTGTCTCAAAACGCGATTAAAACGGTTATTGTGGGAACCCCTGTCGGAAACGATAACAGCCAGGCTCTGTATGTTGATGTGAATAATATTCAAATGACACAGGAAATTATCAACCGGTTAATTCGCTTTGGGGCCAAGCAGTTTTTATTTATCAACAGCCGTGCGGATTATTCTGTCTCTCAGGAAAGAAATATCGGGTTTTATAACGCCCTTACCGAAAACGGCATCAGTACCGAGGATTCCCTGGTGATTAATCTCTCTTCCATCAACGGATCGGTTGTGGAAATCGCGCGGTCCTTTTTGGATAGACATCCTGAAAATACGGCTATCATCAATACTTTTGCCAATACTTCTGAAAATATTTTCGGCAGCGTACGGTTTCATGATAGAAAGGTAATGATCTTTGATTTTGAACGTGTCTTTGTCAACTACAAAAATCTGGGTGAAAAAGCGTTTCGTCTTTTGTATGATTCTTTAAATGAAAAAGAGCTTGAACAAATTCCGAAGCATCAGATTGCGCCCTATACTATTGATTACAGCCAGCTTGCGTTTCAATAAGACTCGCCTGTACGCTTGAAAATCGGTGATTAATAGGGAGGCTTGTTGAAACCATACCCTCAGACCGATACGAAATTGAAAAGGGGAGACCTCGAGCCATTTTATGACTTGAAGTCTCCCCTTTTTTACGAAGCTGAGATATCTCATATTCATTACATTTTTTGACGAAAACGGGATGGAGTCATCTGATATCTTTTTTTAAAGACAGAATAAAAATAATTGGTGTTCAGTATTCCTACTTTTTTGCTGATTTCATTAATGGAAAGATCTGTATTTTTAAGCAATTCGGCCGCCTGATTCATTCTCGCATTATTCAGGTAATCATTAAATGTAAAAGTTGTAGCCAGGGCAAATACTTTTCCCAGATAAGCCGGAGACAATCCCACCATCTCGGCAAGCATACTGAGAGAAAGGTCGGGGTTTGCATAATGATTGTTCAGATATTCGCATACCTGATTTACGGCATTCTGGTTACCCGCTTTGCGGATAGTTCGTAAATGATTGATTAAGTCTGTCAGAAATTGAATCATGGATTTTTTCATATCCCTTACATTTTTTACATGATCTATATTTTCAAGCTGTTGCATGAATGCAGTAAAAGACGAATTGTCGTGTTCAAAGTAGGTGGAAAATTCGTCCATGACAGACATCATTACATGGCTGAAATAAGCCTTTGCAGTACCGAAACTGATATTTTGAACGGAAGACAGGGCAACGTCAAATTCTGAGGAACAGGCATCAATATTTTCATTTCTGACAAAGTCGGCTATTTTGCTGTGCAGTTTATTAAAATACTGGTCAGTGCTGATCGTGTCAGAAGTTTCTGCTGAAAAAAACACTGTTCCGTGATGTTTGCAGGCACTGGATTTCAATGAAATTTTTGTGGATTCATAGCACATATTAATATCCTGATAAGATTCGACGAGACGGCCTATACAAATCGTTACCTCCATAGAAAATTCTCTTTTCATCACCTCGGGGATAGTATCGAGCTCCTTGGCAAAATTTTGGGGCAGATTTTCCTGATTTAAAGATAGCAATACCGCAAAATCGTTTTCGCCGGTTCTGAGAATATCTGCGTTTCCAAATTTGGATATCACTTCTACCGTTATATTTTCCAAAGCATACTGATATACAAAAAAATGAGTATTTCTGTACTGCTCCCGATTTTCTTCGGTGGTAGGTTCAGAGCAGCTGATCAGGATCATAGTATAAAACGGTGAATTTAAATTGATGCCCAATCTTTTACAGGTTGCGGCAAAGTTTTGTATTCCTTCGAATGTTCCGTTTAACAAATATTGCAAATAAAGCTTTCGAGAATCATTATAGGCGGAAATCAGCCCCTGCTCCAATCTGTCCGCTTTTGAATACATTTCAGAAAAGGCATGATCCAACTGCTGAAGCTCCGTTTGCCTGCTGTCGGACGATGCTCTGGAGACGTAATTTTCATATAAGGAATAGATAGGTGCGTATAACACCTTACTCATTTTTACTGAAACAATAAAACCGAAAGACAATACTAAAAGAAACAGTGCAACTGTAAGAATACCAATTTGATTCAGCCCTGATAAAACTGTTTCATAGGGTATCTGATTGATGATAGTCCATTTAGTGTTATTAGATTTCGCATAGGATATAAACTCTTTTATTCCTTTTTCATTTACGATGGTATAAGAGCCTGAGCGGATATCTTCATCAACTAGAAGATCGTTATCTAATGCAGTCTCTGTATTTATCACAATAAAATTGGATTCCCCTGCAGAAGCTGTTTGACTGGAGATAACATTTCCTTCTGCATCAAGGATGACAATTGTCTGTTCACTTTCGTTTACCCGCAGATCTGCCAGAATATTATTCCAGTAATCGCCGTCAACGTCGATAATAATAAGCCCGGAAGCAACTTTGAATACAAAGGTGTAGGCTGTTGAATTTTTACGGGACTGCATGGAGTAGTCTTCGCCTATATTTCTGAAAACGCAGGCGTATTTTCTGCTGCCTAAAATTTGATTATAAAAATCGATTTCAGCTATATTTGCAAAACCAACACAGGAACTGGATATATATCTGTTTGTTTTGGCGTTGTAAAAATTGATATATCGCATGTATGAATTGGCCGACTGCATATTTCGTAAAGTCCTGCAGGCAGTTACTTCTTTCAGTCTGTCAATCTCGTAGGCGTTCAGGACATCGGAGGTGCTTTTATCCTGCAGCACCTGATTTGAAATGGAATTCACCGAATCAAACAGAATATCCGCCATGGTACATACCTGCAGCAGTTGAGCTGTAGAATATTCATGTACCTTTGAGATTTGTATTTTGCTGAAAACCATAAACAAAAGCAAGGTGATAATAAAATCAATGACTAAAATCACTGTGAAGAATGACCACAGATATTTTTTATTCAATTTTCGCTTTTTTTCATTAGTCATAATTTTAGGCCCTTCTTTGAAATGTATAATTAACATTAATTTTAAATATCTACAGTTTATTTTATCATAATTGAACATTAATGAAAATATAAATTCACAAAACAAGTTGAAATTTGTTTATTATATATAAAAATTGGAGAAGTGCAATTTTTTGAAGTAAGGAGAACACAGGCAAAACACTAATATTTAGAGAATTCTAAAAAAGAGCAGTTTACATAAAGAAAAAAATAATGCTAAAGTTTAAACAGAATAAAAAATGCAGGCAATCAATATTTTATCTTATAAGTTATGGCCTTTCAGAGTTCCTATTGGTTTATAATTTTCAGTTCTTTTAGTATTCGTGGAATTTATTTGTTAAAACCTATACTATGTACCATAAACTGATGAAAGGGTGAGAAGATGAGTAAAAAAGTCTTTTCAGATGCTGTTTCAAAAACAGCAAAAGGGCTAAATCCATTTAAGGAAATATGGAAGAACAAATTTTTGTACATCTTGGCGCTTCCGGCCGTAGTTTATGTATTGATCTTCAGTTATCTTTCTCTGCCGTATATTGCGATTGCTTTTGAAAAATTCAACTATAGAACCGGTATCCTCAGTCCGTTTGTTGGTCTGGATAATTTTATTTATTTTTTTAAGTCAAGCTGGGCCTGGACCGTAACAAGAAACACCTTGGTTATCAACGTGCTGTTTCTTGTTATCGGAACCGTCTGCTCTGTCGCTCTGGCAATATTATTAAGCGAAATAAAGGCCAAGAAATTTTTAAAAGTCACCCAGTCAACCATGCTGTTTCCTTATTTTATCTCCTGGGTGATTGTAAGCTACATGCTTCAGGGCCTGCTTTCCACTGACAGCGGATTGTTGAACAATATTATAGAGGCTGTAAACGGGGAAAGAATTAACTATTATTCAAATCCAAATTATTGGTATCCGATCCTGCTCTTATTGAATATTTGGAAGAATACGGGCTACAATGCCATTATTTATCTTGCGGCGATCACAGGGATGGACGAAAGCATTTACGAGGCCGCTTATATTGACGGCGCAAGCAGATTTAAAAGAATCCTCTACATAACGCTTCCGCTTCTGATTCCTACCGTTTCGATCCTGACTCTGATGGCGGTGGGCAGAATTTTCTACGGCGATTTCGGGATGTTCTATGCCATCATCCGGGACAACAGTTCCCTGATGCCGATAGCGGAAGTAATCGATACCTATGTGTACAGAACTTTTAAAAATACAGGCAACCCCAGCCTTTCCATGGCAATCGGCCTTTATCAGTCGATCGTAGGGTTTCTATTAGTGTTTACCTCCAACTGGATCGTAAAACGGAAATTCCCGGAAGGAGCGCTGTTTTAAACTGAATTTAAGGAAAGAGAGGTTAACAGAATGGCAACGGCAGTATCAATCCCGGCTAAAACGAAGCCTGTAAGTAATCGCATTAAAAAAAGTACCGGAGAGAATATAGGCCTGTTTTTCATTTACTTTATCGTAATTACATTCGCTCTTGTCTGTATCGTCCCATTTGTTTTGGTCATTATCGTATCCTTTACCAGTGAAAGGTCGATTGCCGTAAACGGATATTCCTTTTTCCCGGCAGAATGGTCGATATCCGCCTACCGCATGTTGTTCCTTCCTTCCTCCTCCGTTCCGCGGGCCTATCTGGTAACCGGCATCGCAACGGTTGCGGGAACCGCAATTGCATCTGTTATTACCTTTGGCGCCGGTTATACGCTGGCCAGTAAGCAATGTAAATACCGGGACGGACTATCGCTTTACTTTTACATTACCATGGTATTTTCCGCAGGTCTTGTTCCATGGTATATGATTTCCAAAGCAATTAACTGCTATGACAACATTTGGGCTTTAATCGTCCCTTCTCTGATGTTTTCACCGTTTAATATGTTCCTTGTCAGAAATTTTGTGAAAGGGATTCCGGTGGAAATCAACGAATCTGCCAGAATTGACGGGGCAGGGGAGATAAAAATAGCTTTCTCCATTTTTTTGCCGCTTTGCCTGCCGGTTTTAGCCACCATTGCGCTTTTCTATGCAATAGGCTATTGGAATAACTATTTCAACGCGGTCATGCTGATTAATAATGAAGATTATTATTCCCTGCAGATGCTTTTATTTAAGATACAGTCGGAAATAACTGCGCTTCAAAACATTGCTGCGGGGGCAAGCCATGGTACGCCGCCTAAAGAAAGCTTCAAGATGGCCACTTCCATCATCACGATGGGACCGATTATCCTTCTGTATCCTTTCCTTCAGAAATATTTTGTAAAAGGAATGGTGGTGGGCGCTGTGAAGGGCTAATTCGCACCGGTATTGCCGGAATCTTTCCCGGCCGATCATAAATCCATTAATTTAGTAAGGAGCTGAAAAAATGAAAAAATTGTTGGGTTTTGTTCTGACTTTCGCAATGCTGATTACTGCATTGGCGGGCTGCGGCAGCAGCATCAGTTCCTCTTCAAGTTCC
>ENA-UOOK01003907-UOOK01003907.1-fermentation-metagenome-genome-assembly--contig:-NODE-3907-length-16485-cov-4.362264_pt1 | contig 16485 bp, 13 predicted proteins | sample MGYA00245777_ERZ724023 | MGnify/ENA primary metagenome ERZ724023 (study PRJEB28704, sample SAMN03018312) | fermentation metagenome | biome: anthropogenic terrestrial biome; feature: soil; material...
TTTTAGCGAACCGGCGTGATAGTGGAGCGAAGCGGAACGGAGCGAAACCCTAACTCTCCGCCAATAGGGATAGGCGATTAGCCTATCCCTATTATGTTGCAGTGGGATTCGAACGTGAGCGTTAAAAAACAGTCCTGTGGACTGTTTTTAGCGAACCGGCGTGATAGTGGAGCGAAGCGGAACGGAGCGAAACCCTAACTTTTGTGCCAATAGACTGACATAAATCCAGTTCTATTTCATAAGAGTGGGATTGAATATAAGTTTTAAAAAGCAGTGTGAAAGTCGGCGGATTGTTAATAGCGTGTTTAATAATTAAGTCAAAAAAAATTAGCATATCAAAAAATTAGCATAACTATATCTTGCTGTTAACTATGTTGTCTTGACTAAAAGTATTGTCTTATGATATATTAACTCAAAATAAAAAAACTGCCACCGGGTAGTGTAATGCAAAAGCATTCGTTTTTGTGCACATCGTTAGGTCATTAGAAGATGGGCAAGAGCGGGTGCTTTTTTTTGGAGATTGTATGAAATTAAAGAATCCCTTTAAAGATTTGTCCCGATTTGAACTTATATTATGGCTTTTTTCCGTTCTAAGCATTTCTGTTTTGTTTTTTTTCTTATCCAGTAAAGATTATCTTACTCTTATAGCCTCGCTTATAGGAGTCACTGCTCTTATATTTACCGCAAAAGGATATGTGCTTGGTCAAGTGCTCATAGTAGTATTTGCTGTTTTGTACGGTATTGTTTCTTTTTATTTTAAGTATTACGGCGAAGTAATTACCTATCTCGGAATGAGTTCGCCCATAGCCGTATTTACTATTATTTCTTGGATTAGGCATCCATACAAAAAAACATCAGAAGTTAAAATCAGCAGTATGACCAAGCGTCAAGTCATCATTATGCTAGCCTTAGCGGCAATTGTTACTTTTGTTTTTTACTATATTTTAAAAGCACTGGACACGAGCAACCTTATAATGAGTACGGTTTCGGTCTCTACCAGTTTTGTAGCTGCTTATTGTGCTTTTATGCGCAGTTCTTTTTATGCTGTCGGATACGCCCTAAACGATATCGTACTGATTATTCTTTGGGTTTTGGCGGCAATTCAAGACATATCGTATACAGCAATGATTGCTTGTTTTGTAATATTTCTAATTAATGACTTATACGGATTTTATAACTGGCAAAGAATTAAAAAACGCCAGTCAGGTCAGTAATGTTGTTTTTATAGTGCTATTGAAAACCTTATAAGCATTTCCCTTAGGGCGTGCTATGAAAAGTTATCTTTATAAAGTTAATTTTGGCATAAATAAGATAGTTTATAGTTTTTGTTTTATTGGAATCTCAGACAGGGTGTAAATAACTGATTTTAAAGAAAAAAAAGAGAAGAAAAACAGTTTTTGAAGGCGTTAAAAAAACAAGCTTAGACTACTTAAAGTTTGGTTCATTTTTTATAAATCTAATGAAAAACAATGAAAAATAATAAAAAATCTCAAAAATTAAAATTATTTTTATTTTTTATTTATAAAAACACACAACATCTTTTTGATATATTGTGTATTTATTGTCAAACTGTACTACAAAAGCTCAATATATTGTAAATACAATGTATAAATAGCAAAAAAACAGTATAAAAAATATTTTTAAAAATGGTATTGCAATGGTTGTTTTCTTGTTATATAATATGATTGTATTAATTTTTACAATTATTGACAAAAAATACACTTTTACTAGATGATACTGCTTGATTCACGAAGGATAAAAAATGCGTTCATACATGACTCAAAACAGGTTTGCTCCTAAAAATACTTGTATATGGTATTACACTTGTGAAGCGCATTTTTCAAACGCTGATATTGATTATTCCAAACTCTCTGTTTTCACCATAAATCATCATAAAAACTTTTCTAAAGAAATTAAGGTTTTGAAAAAAACCTATGATTATTTTAACGATATCTTTTATAGATTAAATATAAAAAACAAGACTAATCTTTTTTTATCTTATGAAAAAGCATCATAAACCAAATTCCGTTTTAGGAAGATGTTTATCCTTTATCAGATAAGATATTAAAGGACAAGTTATAAAAAACCATATTTGCCGGTAGGTCCAAAACCTAAAAGGCGATAGATATATACAAGCCCTAAAAATAGCCGAAAACACCCAAAATCTGCTATGACTACAAAAACTTTGTAACACTACTAAAGGAGGAAGTTTATGACTGAAAACGAAAATCAAAAGTTGCAAGATGGTAAGATTAACGTTGGCGTTGACCTAGGTACTTCTAATCTTCGTATTTATGTCGAAGGAAGAGGTACCGTATTTAAAGAACCGAACATTCTAGCTATTGACAAAGAGACTCGCAAAGTCGTATCAGTAGGCTTTGAAGCAGCGCAGTTAGTCGGAAAGGTTCATGACAAGGTAGAGGTGGTAAAACCTCTAAACGGAGGCGTCATATCAGATATTGATATGATTCGTGAGATTTTGATGTTCACCTTTAATAAGATATTTACTTCAGGTGCCAGCACAATCAACAGATTATTAATCTGTATGCCTTCAGAAATTACAGAAACAGAAAAAGAGGCAATTGTTATTTTAGGAAAAGAATTGGGTGTAAAAGATACTCGTATCGAAGAAGAGATCAAAGCAGCGGCAATAGGTGGGGGAATCAGTATATATGCACCTTCGGGACATATGGTTATCGACATAGGCGGAGGAACAACAAGCTTTGGAATAATGTCGTTAGGTGATGTTGTTTTGTCAAAGTCAACTAAGGTTGCCGGTGAATATTTTGACAGACAGATCATGCATTATGTAAAAGAAAAGTACAAGCTTGAAATCGGATCTCAAACAGCAGAGAAGATTAAGATTACTCTTGCGTCCTTAAATGGTGATTATCCCAGAGATGATGAAGGCAATGTAATAACTTACAATGCAATGGGTCGTGACCTTGTTACGGGTTTACCTCGTATGGATGTTATCACTCCTGAAGAAGTAAGAGAAATTCTTCTTGAATGCTTTGAGTCCATTAAGTCAACCATGATAGCAACATTGGAAATAACTCCTCCTGAGCTCTCTGGCGACTTGGTTGATAACGGCATTCTTATTACCGGCGGCGGCGCAATGATTAAGGGCATAAAAGAGTATATCGAAGATATAACTCAGATAAAAGTTACACTAGCAACTAATTCCATTAACGCCGTAATTGACGGAACGAAGAAACTATTAAAGAACGAAAAACAACATTACTACGGTGATTATTAGGAGGATGGATATGTCAGAAGGTATGGGAATTGGTATTGACCTTGGCACAGCAAACTTATTAGTTTATGTGGAAAAAAAGGGAATTATATTTAATGAGCCGTCTGTTGTTGCGTTTGACTACGAAAGTGGAAAAATAGTTGCTGCAGGCGCAGATGCTCACCAAATGATAGGTAAAGCTCACAGCAAGATATCCGTTGTTAAGCCCTTAAGAAGCGGTGTAATCAGTGATATGCACGCTGCAAAAGAGTTGTTAACCTATGTATTAAAAAAGATTGAAAACATAACAGAAAAAGAAATGGGCTCAGCTACAGCCGTTATCTGCTGTCCTTCAGAAGTAACTAAGATCGAAAGAGAAGTTATGAAGGATTTGGCTAAGAATATGGGCATAACTGATGTCTTTATTGAAGAAGAAATCAAATCTGGGGCTTTGGGCTCAGGTATAGATATCTTCAGATCAAAAGGTGTCATGATTGTTGATATAGGCGGCGGAAGTACAGACGTTGGTGTATTGTCTTTTGGTGATATCGTATTATCAAAAACAATAAGAACGGCAGGTAACTTTATTGATGCTGAACTTATCAAACAAATCAAGAAAAACCAAAAAGTTGAAATCGGTGAATTAACGGCAGAACGATGCAAAATGGACTTGTCTGATTTGCGTGAAAACGCTCCCGTTGTTGTTAACCGTTATGCAGGCCGTGATATCGTAGTAGGTATTCCTAAATATGTTGATATTTCAACAGAAGACATCAGAGATATTATTTTGCCTACATATGAAGATATCGTAAAACTTATTGCAACTGTATTAAAGGATACTCCTCCTGAACTATCGGCGGATATTTTCCAAAACGGTATTTTGTTAACAGGCGGCGGATCTTTGATTCGCGGAGTAGAAGAATTTATAAGCAATAGAATTCAGGTTCCTGTAAAAGTTGCTAATAATCCTTTAACTTGTGTTGCCGAAGGCTCCAAATACTTGCTCAAAAACCGTGGTAACTATTTGGTTAATCCACTTCAATTATAAAGGGGTGACTTATGAAAAAAAGAGAAATAGAGTCTAGAGAACAGACTGTTACTAAAATTCAAAATTCTATGAAGCATGATCCTAATTCAGCCGCCAAAATTGGTATTGACTTGGGAACAGCAAACCTTCTAGTTTATGTAGAAGGGGAAGGAATTGTATTTAATGAACCTTCCGTAATAGCCTTTGACTATTATACAGGCGAAGTAATTGCTGTAGGTAATAGTGCTTCTAAGATGATAGGAAGAAACCATAAGGGTATCAAGATAGTAAGCCCTTTGCATCAAGGTGTTATTTCTGATATGGAAGCTGCCAAAAAACTTATAGAGCTTGCACTTAAAAAAGCAGAAAATACAGATATTAACCTTGAAAAATCCACTTGTTTGATTTGCTGTCCTTCTGAAGTTACTCAGATTGAAAGAGATTCGATGATAGAACTGGCAAAAAAACTTGGAGTTCCTGATGTATTTATCGAAGAAGAAGTAAAAGCAGGCGGCATAGGTGCAAACCTTGACGTTTACGGCTCAAACGGTTCTATGGTTATAGACATGGGCGGCGGTACAACTGATATAGGTGTATTGTCTTTGGGCGATATAGTTGTCAGTGAATCAATCCGTATAGCAGGTAACTATTTTGATAACGAGATTATCAACTATATTCAGTATAATCACGGTTTGTTAATCGGTAAAAATACTGCAAAACGCATCAAAGAAGTTATTGGTACATTGCGTGCTCAGTTACCTGAAGACAAAACAACATACGCTAACGGAAGAGATGTTTTATCAGGACTTCCCAGAAGAATTGAATTAAAACAATCTGAAATCCGCGATGTATTAAGACCTTTGTTTGTTCAAATAGCTAATACAGTATTAAAAGCACTGCAAGGTACTCCCGCTGAACTCTCAGCAGACATCATTGAAAACGGCATTACCCTTAACGGCGGCTGTGCTAAAATAGACGGTGTTGATGAATTCTTTAACAAACAATTAGGACTGGATACACACATTTCTCCTAATCCTTTGACAGCTATTGTTGAAGGAACAAGGATTCTTCTGAAAAACAGAGGAAACTACTATGTAAGACCTATTGACTAATAAAGTTACAAGGTGTAGTCATTTTTAAAAAACATCCGCATATTATGCGGATGTTTTTTTTGCAGTTTTTAGAGGTTATTTATAAATCTATGATATTTATTAATTATTATTATTTATAAATATTAATAATTAATTTTTTGTTTTTTTGATTTTTTTAAAAAAATTTTTTGATAATTATATTAATTTCTATCTAATACTTATAAAAACCACAATATATAGTATAAAATATAAAAAAATATTGTAATATATAGGTTTTCGACAAAAAATTAAATGATTTTGTAAAATAATCGCATTTTTTTACAAAATCATTTAACAATATGTTTGTTTTTATATTTATTTATGTTATTCTGTTTGTAGTTCGTTATAAGGAGGGAATATGCAGAAAATTAAGCTGGGGATTGTAGAAGACAGTCCGCAAATAACAGGAATGCTGAAAGACTATTTTCAACGGGAAGAAGACTTTGAGATTGTTATGACAGCTACAGACGGATTAGAAGCTGTTGCCAAAATCGAACAATTTAAGCCTCAAATTGTTTTGCTTGACATTGTTCTGCCCGAACTTGACGGATTTGGTGTTATGGAAGAGGTAAAAGGTTATGTGCCCAAATTTTTAATTTTGAGTGCGTTAAGCCAAGAAAGCTTTATCTCTAAAGCGTTAAAGTTAGGGGCTTCATACTACATGATAAAACCTTTTGACTTTTTGATTTTGAAAAAAAGGCTGATGGATACTGTAAAGAACGGTTTGACAATAACTGAACCGCTGATTATGGAAAACATTATGTCAGATTACCGTATGGCTGAGCCGATAAGTCGGCTGAGACAAAAGACAACAGAAGAAAAGATTACAAACATATTCATTACTGTAGGCATTCCAGCTCATATCAAAGGCTATCAGTTTTTAAGAGAAGCTATAAAAATGGCGATTGAAAGTCCTGAGATTATTAACTGTATTACAAAAAAATTATATCCATCAATTGCAAGAAAATTTGATACCAGCTCATCTAAGGTTGAGCGTGCTATTCGTCATGCAATAGAAGTTGCTTGGAATAGGGGAAAAATTGAAAATATTAATTCATTATTTGGGGTTAAGGTTTACAGCAATAACGAAAAGCCGACTAACGGTGAGTTTATAGCTCTTGTAGCCGACAAGATGTTGATAGAGGGGGCATAAGGCATTTTAACAGTTGTATTTATTATATGAGTATGTTTTAAAAACGAGGGGAAACTAAAGATTAAAAATAATTTTATTAAAAATAAGATAAAAACAAGTGCTAAATAAAGCACTTGTTTTTATCTTATGTTATACAGAAAGAGTGTTATTCTTCATCGTCTATCAAATCATCGTCGTCTTCATCGTCAAAGTCGTCTTCATCATCCTCTACATCATCAAAGAAATCATCTTCATAGTCATCTGGGGCGATGATATCTTCCTCTTCAGTATCATTTTCTTCTTCTTCTAACTCAGTCAAAGATATTTCTATAGGATCATCTTCTATGGGCGCATTAGTATCATCTTCTTGCCATTCTTCCAATTCGGCTGACGCCATTTTTTCCCGATGATCTTTTGCACAAACAAAACACATTTCTTCTTCAGGTGCCATATAATTGACTTTACATGCAGGACAAAGCACTTCCAAATCATTGTCTTCATCTTCGGGTATCAATATGCCCGGATCTGCTTGATTCATTTCGGCTAGGCATACGGTGCAATACTTTTGATTCTTGCTGGGTACAAAATAATTTAGTTCACATCGGGGGCAAAGCAAATATGCAGGCTTTTTTTCCATTAAGTCGTTCTCCAAAACCTTATATAGTCGCAATTATTATATTCATATTAAACATAATTGTAAACTGTTTTTAATGTTAAAATTAAAAAATTTTTTTGATTTTTTAATTTACTGCATAAAGTCAAAAATATATATTCATCAAAAATGCTTTTTATAACAAAAGCGAATCAAACAGCCCTTAAAAATAAGGGCTGTTTGGATATAATTAGTTAGCATCTCGTTTTGCAAAGGTAAAGAAACACATTATTGACATTGCCGCTATATATACAATATTGATTATAAGCGAAAATAATAATGTTTGATCAGCTATTGTAGGACCTGTACTGCTCATATATTGGAATAAGTCGGTATTATTAAATATAATGTATTTGTACCAGACAAAGGTTGACAGCAAAGCGTCTAAAACAAACGATACAAAATACACAAGCATGGATATAGCCGTAGCTCCGCTTCTTGAACGGAACAAGGTGGATATTGTTAACGCAATCAAAGAAAATACCATTGCTTCCAAAAATCCAAACAAATGCAAAAACGTCACAACCGCCAGAGGGTGCAGTATCAATGCTGTTTTGCTGTTAAATATTGATAATGCCATTTGGGTACCGCCAAGTCCCCAGCCTATACCGCCGATAAGCAGGGTGATTAGGAAGTTAAGTATAAAGAATCCAAACATTACAATGCACACAGTAAAGAATTTTGAAAACAATACATTAGAGCGGGTATGCGGACGAATTAACAATAATTTCATTGTTCCGTCAGCATGTTCTCCTGCAATAGTACCAGAAGCCAAAACTATTCCAAAAATTAGAATGATTATCTTAGTCAGCACAAAAGTAAACTCCATTGAACCGTAACCTTTACCAAGTGATTCGGGAGCAGAATAATTAGTAGATACCATATCGTTTTCTATCAAAAACTGCGCTTGCGTAATATAGGAGTTAAGGTTATATCTTGAAGTAAATATAAAGCCTTGTATTTTTTTTGCCTGACTGTCATTAAGTCCGTTTGCGTTAATAGCTGTAATAAAATTAGTGTTTTTTATAAGCGAATCCAAAGTTTCTGATCTTGCACAGAACTCTTTAAAGGTAGTTTTTAGTTCACTATAAGTATTTGAAAAATTTTGATAAGCGGTAGCTTGATCTGCTTCATATCGTAATTTTACTTCCTGCTGTATTGCCTCAGGCAGGGTGTTTGCTATTGATTCTGAAGGTATGTTATAAAATAAGATTTCAGCTGCAGAGTATTGGGTTAGTTTTTCGTCAATTGCTGCAATCATTTCATCAAGCTTTGCTTTTTCGTTCTCGTCAAAGTACGGCTTAAAATATTCGTTATATATATCTTTTGTAATAACTGCAGAATAGCTTTTGTTGATTATCATTTCAAAAGGCAATGCTGCGTTAATTTTGAGTCGGTTTTCTGTAACACTAACATCAAAAGTATTTATATAAGCCTGTAACTGAGCAAGTTCTTGGGGTTTTTTGTTGCTGTCGGTAGGCGTAAAATCTGGGGTTTTGGAATCTTGTGTTGAAAGATACTCAAACGCTTTTCTTATCATCTCGCTGTTATACGCATAAAAAAGATTATGAGAACTTACATTGTCGTTTACGGCAATTTCTTTTAAGCCTGCTATAAAATTTTCATAAATCCTATAATCATCATTAAGCTTATCATCATCATTTTTTTCAGTTGGAATCGTATAAGGCAATTGTGGTCTATTTACAGGAAGTTCGGTATATTCAGAGTTGTATTCGCTAAACAGATTATTAAGCTCCGCACCAAAAACAATACCGTCTTCCTTATTAGTTTTTTGTTCTTTTATTTTATTCATATTGCTAATAGCTGTCTTAGATATAGAAACCAAAGCATCGTTTAATTTTGAATAATCTTCGGACATAATATTTTTTGTGGGCATTAGCAGATAATTAGTGCCCATAATTGACGAATCGGTAAGATATGAAAATTTGTCAAGTTGATAAAAGAAACTATCAGCGGCAATAACAAGCTCATTATATTTTGCATTTAGTTGTAACAATTGCTCTTGCGTGGCAGGCTCGATAATTTGATTTTGAAGATTAACAAATTCAAAATAAACACCGTCTTCAGTAAAGTAGCTGCCGCTTTTGCCAAACAATGCCGAATAGCTTTCAAACAAGTCCTTGATTGCAATATTGTTTATATAGTCAAGAAAAGTTACATTATAATTAGAATCAATTACATAATTTAATATTTCCTGATTTAGAGAATATTCAAAAAGATAATCATAATAAATTGAACGAAGATAATCATAATAGAGTTTTGATTGAACATCTGAAAAAGATGCGTATTGTGAAAAGGCCTGATTGGTTCCGCCTGTTTTACTGCTGTCACTATTAATAAAGCTGTTTAATAATTCAGGTTCAACACCCAAAAGCATTAGCTTGATTTGGGGTTTGTCAGCAAGACTTTTGGAAAAGCTGTCAAGCTCCGAAGTGTCTATGCCCATCTCTTTGAGTTCGTCTAATTCACCGTCAATAATATCAAAAGAATCTGTAGAAATAGAATTGCCCAAAAGCCATTCTATGGCGCTTGTAAGGTTCTTTTCCTGTTCGGCATATATCCATGTCATCAGAAGAATAACAGCCGTTAACAGCCCTGCCATTATGTATAAGGTGTTGCTTTTAAAAAGTTTGTATAATTCCCCTCTGGTAAGTTTTAATAAGCTTTTCATATATAATACTTCTCCGTTTTTTTAAGAAATTTCTGTGCCTTGTGTACTGGTAAGTTCCAAAAATGTTTCCTCTAACGACTTTTCACCCAAAGTCATAGATATGACCGCAATTTTTTTTGAAGCCAGCACAATGGAAACATTGGATAATTGTTCTTCGGGCAAAGAAAAAATTATTAGGTTGCTGTTAGTCTGTATGTCGCAGTCAAAGGTATCTTTTAATATTTCTATTGCCTTGGATTTTTGCAGTGTCGGCACAGTCAATTTGATTTTTAGGATATTATTTTGAGGACGAGTCCATTCATCTACTGTTTTGACAGCAGTTAATTTGCCTTTATAAATTATGCCCACACGGTCGCACATAAGCTGCATCTCAGTCAAGATGTGACTGGATATAAAGACGGCAATTCCGTATTCATGTGCTAGCATCTTCAAAAAATCTCTCATTTCGTGAATACCTGCAGGGTCAAGTCCGTTGGTGGGCTCATCCAAAATCAAAATTCGGGGATTATGAAGTAAGCTTTGAGCTATTCCTACACGCTGACGCATACCTAAAGAATATCTTTTGACTTTTTCTTTGATGCGGTTTTCCATTTTGACCAGCTTTACTACATCCATAATCTGCTCATCAGAAATATTGCCGTAGAGCGAAGCATAGTATTTTAGGTTATCCCAGCCAGACATATACTTATACATTTCGGGGTTTTCTATGATGCCGCCTATACAAGATACAGCTTGTTTAAAATCGTCCTTAATTGAATATCCGCATATAGATATCTCACCTTGTGTAATATCAGCAAGCCCAGATATCATTCTTATTGTTGTGGTTTTGCCTGCACCGTTAGGTCCCAAAAACCCAAAAACCTCACCGCTGTAAACATCCAAAGACACATTGTCAACAGAAACTCTATCGCCGTATCGCTTAGTCAGATTTTTCAGACTCAAAACGACTTCACCTTTTTGGTATGCCTGCCTGTGTAAAGAATGAGTAGTTTCAAAACTCTCGTTGTTTACTTGCTTAGAGCCTTTTAAAGGTTTTTCTTGGTGTGATAAAGTGTTGTTTACAGCAGAAGTTTGTTCTTCAGTCTTTTCATCGGGAACAAAAAAAGGCTTTTCAGCATTTGAAGTTGCATACTCAATTGGTTTTTTAGTCATCTTGCTCTCCTAGATAATAGTATTAATAATTATATATCTTATATTTGACATATGATGTTTTTTTCCGTCAAGATTTTGTAACGGATATACTTTGGTCTTTTGTATTAATAGGTATATCACAATAAAATTCCACACCGTACGGGACATTGTTAACACCAAATTTTCCGTTATGCATTTCCATAATAGCCTTGACAATGCTAAGCCCTATGCCGTATCTTCCTTCGCTGCGGCTTCTTGCCTTATCAGACTTATAAAACGCAATCCAAACCTTTTCAAGATCGTCTTGAGAAATTTGATTTCCGCTGTTAAACACGGACACTCTGTAAAAATCAGTATTCAAAACCTTGCCGATTATGACAATTTGACGGTTTTCGTCAATATGGCTTATGGCATTATTGAGATAATTATTGACAACCTGTTCAATGCGTAAAGGATCTGCCAAAATCTCACAAGGCTCCAGATGTGTTTCAAGGTTTATTTCCTTTTGGTCAATTATTGTAGAATACCTGTCGGCTACAGTATATACAAGTTCTTCGATTTTAAAAACTGACCGTTCTATTGAAAATGTTCCGCTTGTATACTGAGAAAGGTTGAGAAGATCATGTACAAGCTTGGTCATTTTGGTTGTTTCATCCATAATAACATCACAATAATACTCCCGCTTTTCCGCTGATTTTGAAACCATGAACTTTAGGGATTCTGCATAGCCTTGTATTATAGAAAGCGGGGTTTTGAGTTCATGACTGACATCAGATACAAACTTTTTACGCATTATTTCTAGACTTTTTTCACGTTCAAGCTCTTTGGTTAATTGCTCATTCTTTATTTTGAGTTCGTCTATCGAAGTCTTTAATTTGTCGCTCATCAAATTGATGTTTTCTGCTAGCTGTCCTAATTCGTCATTTCTTTCTATCTCAAGCTTATGTCCAAAATTGAGATTGGCAAGTTCGTAAGTCAATTTGTTCATACTCACTATAGGTCTAGTAAAAATACGTGAAAACAAAAAAGCCCAAATAAGCGATAGAAATATTGCGGCAATACTGACTATTCGTGTAAATACATTGGTTACATCAATACTTTGATGAATGGTGGTAAGATGCGTTCTTACTTCCAACTTGTAACCGCCGTAGTTTTGATAAATATTACGAACATAAACAAGATAATTTATGCCCGTGTTTTGCTCTTCGCCTGCTTTTTCATAAAAAGTTCCAAAACTATCCGAGCCGTTTACTTTACTTGTAGTGATTGCGGTAAAATCTGCATTATCAGAAGGATAAAAAACAATATCGCCCTTATATATAATTATCTGGACATTATTTTTTTCAGCTTGATTGCTCAATATATCAAAAAGTTCTTTCTTTTGTTTGCTTTCTATATCATCAGGTTTTATTTTTTTGCTGTCTATATCACGGACAATGTTTTTGGCGGTGTTGGATAATAACTCTTTTGTGTTATTTAATTGAATAGTGGTTAAAAAAATCTGTTGGGCAAGCGTAACCAGTACTCCGAAAAGTACAAGCACCATACCAAAATGCAAAAACAGTCTTAACCAAAGTGTCTTAAATCTCAAAAGTTATTTCTTCCCATTATATTTTTTATGATGATTATAAAATACTGCTCTTAGACCTCAAACTTGTAGCCGTATCCCCGCACTGTCTTTATGTACCTATCGCCGTAATCACCAAGTTTAATTCTCAATCTTCCTACATGAGTATCAACCGTTCTGTCTCCGCCGTAATAATCATAACCCCAAACCTGCATTAACAGCTTTTCACGGGTAAACAGCCTGCCGTAATTTCGTGCAAGGTGCAAGAGAAGTTCATATTCGATGGGAGTAAGGTCAACTTCTTTGCCTGCCAAAACAACCTTGTGAGTGTCTATATCAATTCTCAAATCGCCCTGCTCTATTACATTGCCTGAGGCAGAATCCATTTCAAGACGCGCCCGAATTCTTGCGAGCAATACAGATAATGAAAAGGGCTTGGGGATATAATCGTTTGCGCCTTTTTCAAAACTTTCCAGCTCATCCATTTCTTCGCTTCTTGCAGTCAGCATAATGATAGGAACAGTAGATTTTTTTCTGATTTCCTTGCAGACCTTCCAACCGTCCAGATAAGGCATCATGACATCTAATATAATAAGTTTTATGTCCGCATCCTGCTCAAACTTTTCCAAAGCGACCTTTCCGTCTTCGGCTTCTACAACTTCATATCCAGCATCGTTAAGCCAGTCTTTGATTAATGTGCGAAGTTTTGACTCATCGTCCGCAATCATAATTTTGATTTTTTTCATACAATCTCTCCAAACTCATATTTTAAAATAACAGTTTCAAAAATACAAATAATTTTGATTAAAGATTAACACAATCCATAAACATTACAGATACATCAATGTCACAATTCTGTCACAGCACAAAACAAAATAATTTTATATATTTATTGATTTTATTATATAATTTATTGACAAATATATCAAAAACTGTTATATTCACTATGTTTATTTTTACTAAACAGTAAGTTTAATTATACTAAACTCATTAAACAAGATGTTTACATATACTAAACTCTGTTTAATAACAAGGGAAACTATGAATATAGGTATCAAACTCAAAGAATTAAGGCTAAAAGCAGGGCTTACCCAAGAAGAACTTGCAGACAGATGCGAGCTTACCAAGGGGTATATTTCTCAGCTTGAAAATGACCTTACAAGTCCTTCTATTGCCACGCTTGAAAATATATTATTGGCGTTGGGCAGTAACATTAAGAGTTTTTTTGGCGGAATAAAAGAAGAAGAAAAGGTAGTTTTTAGAGATAGCGATTATTTTGAAAAGGCGGCGGATAATCACCGGATAATCTGGCTAGTGACCAACAGCCAAAAAAACGAAATGGAACCAATAATCTTAGAGCTTAATTCTGGTGCAAAGATGGACGACGATATGCCGCACGAAGGTGAAGAATTTGGGTATATTTTGAGCGGTACTGTAGTTCTTAATATAGGGGGCAAAAGCTATGAACTTCATAAAGGCGACACCTTTTATTATACTGCAGACAAAATACACTATATAGAAAATACAGGAAAAGAAAAAGCGGAGATTATTTGGGTAACCTCTCCTCCTAACTTTTAAAAACAGCATGAAAAATTACAGCACTCTGATATATTATTTGGAGTGCTTTTATAATATTAAAAAACAAAATTATATCAATACTAAGTCTATAGGAGATCCAAAATGGCAGAAAGAGAAAGATTCAGAGCCGATAAGATTATCGAGTTGAGAAATCTAGTCAAGGTTTTTGACGGGATAACCGTTGTTGACGATGTCAATCTCAATATAAGAAAAGGTGAATTTGTCACCTTTTTAGGACCGTCAGGCTGCGGCAAGACTACAACGCTTAGGCTTATTGCAGGCTTTGAAAAGCCGACAAGCGGCAAGGTATTTATAGAAGGTGCAGACGTCACTGAGACACCGCCGCATTTACGCAAGGTAAACACCGTATTTCAAAGATATGCGCTGTTTCCTCATCTCAATGTTTTTGGGAATGTGGCATTTGGCTTGAAGCTCAAAAAAATCCCTGCAGGAGAGGATAAAAAAGGCAAGCAGGTTTATAGACATTACACAAGAGAAGAAATACAGGAAAAAGTAAAAAATGCTTTGAAGCTAGTTAATTTGGCGGATTATGAGCATAGGTATGTGGATAGTCTTAGCGGCGGTCAGCAGCAAAGAGTGGCGATAGCAAGGGCTTTGGTCAACGACCCCGAAGTTTTGCTTCTTGACGAACCGTTGAGCGCACTTGATCTCAAGATGAGAAGAGAAATGCAAATTGAACTCAAGCGTATGCACAAAGAACTGGGTATTACATTCTTGTATGTAACTCACGACCAAGAAGAAGCACTTACCTTGTCAGATACAGTTATTGTTATGAAAGACGGTGTTATTCAGCAAGTAGGTACACCCAAAAAAGTATATGACGAACCGTCAAATGCTTTTGTAGCCAATTTTATCGGAGAAAGCAATATTCTAAGCGGTGTAATGCTAGAAGACTTCAAGGTCAAGTTTGCAGGGGAAGTGTTCAAATGCGTGGACAAAGGTTTCGGAAAGAACGAGCCTGTGGATTTGGTGTTAAGACCAGAAGACATAGTATTGCATGAAGCAGGGGACGAAAAAGGTATCTTAAAAGGAAAAGTAGTTTCAAGCATATTCAAAGGTGAGCATTACGATATGGATGTGCTTGCAAGCGAATACGAATTTTCGGTACGCAGTGTCAACGGATATGAAATAGGCAAAGAAGTTAGTCTTTCGGTTGCACCTCAAGATATTCATATTATGAAAAAGATGAAGATTATTAATGAGTTTATTACCGAAATTGAAGACGGAAGAGTCAGAATATGCGGCGGCAGTTTTGAAACGGATACTCAAGACTTTGAAATAGGACAAAGGGCAAAGGCAAAAATTCAATTTGACAAAGTGATTATTCATGATGATGAATCCGACGGAGTTATAGGCGGTAACATCTCAGGCATTTTGTATAAAGGAACATATTATCAAGTTACTATTGATACAGACGATGATGACCAGATTTTTGCGGACACAAAATACGAGTGGGATATGGGCGACCGTGTGGGAATTTCGGTTTCGGCTACAGATATTTTGCTAGAGCCTGCACCTATTATAGAGGAGGGTGCGGATGAAGCTTAATTTTAAGATGACACGCAAACAATTCGCCATACCTTATATAATCTTTTTGGCTGTGTTTGTTGTGTTTCCTTTGATACTGGTATTGGTTTATGCCTTTTTTAATGAGGACGGCGGATTTACGTTAAGCAATTTTGCCGTAATTGTTTCGGACGGCACAATACAGGTGTTTTTAAAATCCTTTTTGGCGGCGGTAATCACTACTGTTTTATGTTTTGTTATAGGCTATCCTATTGCGTATATCTGCAGTCAAAGAAAATACGGATTTCCTAAGATAATTATATTTTTGTTTGTTTTACCGATGTGGGTTAACTTTTTGTTAAGGACTCTTTCAATCAAGTTTTTGTTTGAATATATCGGAATACATATGGGATATTTTACCGTCATATTTGGTTTGGTGTATGATTTTTTACCGTTTATGATTTTACCCATTTATACCACGCTAAGAAGTATGGATAGGTCGCTTATAGAAGCGTCACAAGATTTAGGGGCAAGCCCTAACAAAGTGTTTTTAAAGACAATAGTACCGCTTTCTTTGCCTGGCATAATCAGCGGAGCACTTATGGTGTTTATGCCGTCTATGTCAACTTTGGCTATAAGTGATATTTTGAGCAATAACAAAATAAAACTATTTGGTAACTTTATAGATTTGTGGTTTACCAACGACAGTTGGAACATCGGAAGTGCAATGTCTTTGATACTGCTGCTTATGATTGGCTTGTCAATGTGGATAACTAACAAATTCTCAAGCGGAACGACTGTAAGGGGTGAGCTA
>ENA-UOOK01003911-UOOK01003911.1-fermentation-metagenome-genome-assembly--contig:-NODE-3911-length-16479-cov-4.203544_pt1 | contig 16479 bp, 12 predicted proteins | sample MGYA00245777_ERZ724023 | MGnify/ENA primary metagenome ERZ724023 (study PRJEB28704, sample SAMN03018312) | fermentation metagenome | biome: anthropogenic terrestrial biome; feature: soil; material...
GAACCCACATCGCCGGGATTATTGCCGGCAACGGGACTATCTCCAGAGGTAGATACCGGGGGATGGCGCCCCAAGCCAAGCTGGTAGGAGTCAAAGCTTTAGATCGTAACGGTTCAGGGAATACCTCAGATGTGATTGCCGCTATTGAGTGGTGTATCAGAAACCGTGAACAATATAATATCAGAGCGATTAACCTCTCCTTGGGTTCAAGTGCTCAAGATTCTTGTCGGAACGATCCCCTTTGCCGGGCTGCTACCGCTGCCTGGAGAAGCGGAATTGTGGTTTGTGTCGCTGCCGGTAATGATGGCCCGGAACCTGGGACCGTTAATACCCCGGGTATCAATTCGTCTGTAATTACAGTTGGAAATCTGAATGACAACGCCACTATCGAATGGAACGACGACCAATTAAATCCTTCGTCGAGCCGTGGCCCAACCATCGACAATATAAATAAACCTGATTTACTGGCTCCCGGAACTGCTATTAATTCATTGCGGATTCCCCGCGGTTATCGCGCTTTCAGCGGCACATCAATGGCTACCGGGGTGGTTACCGGAGCAGTCCTTCAACTATTACAGAAAAATCCCGATCTGAAGCCGGATTATGTCAAACGCTCCTTGCTAAATAATACCCGCCTTCTAGAGCTAGACTCTAACCAGCAGGGAGCTGGAGTGATTAACTTGAACACAATTTTCGAAGAGTCCAAAGAAAACAAGGCTAGTCCAGATACACGCAGCCGTGCAATGCCTATGGTGATGTTGGCCTTGGTTCCTTTTGGCTTAATAATATAAAGGCTTACTGGCCCGGGTAAAACCGGGTTAGTTTTATTATATACAATATGAACAAAGTAAAGTGGTATAAACTAATGTTTCATTAGCCCGATTCCAACCGGTTGCCGAGTACATATTATATTTCTATAGGAGGACGACCAAGTCCTTAAATTGAAAAGGAGATGAAAATAATGGCTGATAATGCTGTAAAATCTTTATTTAATGGCATTCTCGGTGAATGCAATCCTTACTGGCTCTTCTTAATCCTAATCTTGTTAGTTGCGGCTTGTTGTGGCATCGGCTGCGGCCGTTAATATCATCTTTGGATACATCTCAAACTTAGTCATATAAGAATTCAGATTAAAGGAGTGAATACTTATGAGTGACCGTTCTGAAAGGTCATTATTCGGCGGTTTATTTGGTGGATGCAACCCCTATTGGCTCTTCTTAATCCTAATCTTGTTAACAGCCGCTTGTTGTGACGGAGGTTGCGGTTTCTAACTCAACAAACAGTAACAGCCCGGGTTAACCGGGCTTCTTGATGCCATTTTTTAATTACGGTTGGATATATGGATTATAGTCGAACGTCATGTATTAAAGTACATTCGTCATATTCCTTCCGATATATCAAATTCATACAATAAAACCAGGAAAGAACCTTTATCTTGAACCAAAGGAGGTGTAAAGAATGTCAGATGCCAAATTCGACGGTATCTTCGGCAACAATTGTTTGTGGATTATCTTATTGATTCTTTTCTTCGTATGCTGCTGCGGCGGCGGCGGATTGTTCTAAGCCATATAACCCATTAGCCCGGATCACCGGGCTTTTTTATTTTTATTAAGATTATATCTTTGAGCACACTGAGGGCACAAAGTAAAGCTAGTTTTGGTATCTAGTCAAATGTAACAAAGGATAAAAAACGATACAAAATGCTTTTCTCAGCGAAACAGAAGGAATTTACTCCATATAATAAACAGACCGGTAAATATGGAGGTGATTCCTTTGGCCCAAAATAGGTTTAACGAAAAACTTTCTCCCTTGCTCCAACAGGTTGATCATCCTAAAGGTAAATTGTGCAAAGTGATTGTAGAACTATCAAGCGGACGTACCGATCAGATCGACGCTTTGGTTCGCGCTAATAATGGAAAAATTCATCACAAAATTGGAGTAGTGCCGTCTTTGGTAGTAGAACTACCCTATGATTCCATCCCGGAACTTGCTAAGTCCAGGCAAGTCAAACGAATTTGGTATGACGCCCAGGTTAAATCATTATTAAATACCGTAGTTCCGGCAGTCTGCGGATTTGGGTTAAAAAAAACTGGTTTTACCGGTAAAAAGATAACCATAGCCGTTCTTGATACCGGAGTATATCCCCATTACGATTTGATATACCCTATTAACCGAATCATCGCTTGGGCCGACTTTATTAACTATCGAAACACCCCTTACGATGATAACGGCCATGGGACTCATGTGGCCGGAATAATTGCCGGAAATGGCGGAGGTTCATTTGGGAAATATTGCGGAATGGCGCCCCAAGCCAATTTGGCCGTCATCAAAGTCCTGGACAAAAACGGCAACGGTTCTTTATCAGCCATCATTGAAGGAATCGATTGGTGTATTAAAAATAAAACTGAGTATAATATCAAGGTCATTAATTTATCTTTTGGGGCGATCGCCCAGGATTCTTACAGAACCGACTTATTATGCCGGGCTACGTCCTCTGCATGGAAAAACGGGATCATCGTCTGTACCGCAGCAGGTAACGATGGGCCTGAAACCGGAACTATCAATACCCCTGGGATTAACCCTAAAGTTATTACCGTGGGCAACTTAGACCATCGGAGAACAATTATTTTTAATGATGATAGCATACATCCAACTTCCAGCCGGGGGCCGACCCGGGATAAAATTAATAAACCCGATTTATTGGCGCCGGGCACTTGCATTATTTCATTAAAGCCGGGCGGCGGATACCGGTCTTTGACTGGGACCTCAATGGCCGCATCATTAGTTTCGGGAGGGATCGCTTTGATTTTGGAGCAAAATCCCAGGCTCCGGCCTGATCAAGTTAAGCAAATTTTGCTGAGAAACACTCGTAAAATAGATCGAAACCCAAATAAACAGGAAGCCGGCGCGGTTAGCCTACAAAAAATTTTAACCACATCAATGAAAGATCCTCGAACTCAAAACCTTAAAGAAGATCCGATGCTTGAAAAACCGGAATTAAAGGCTTGCTACCTTAATAATTCACTCGAATATTTCAATCCGATCAATCCCTACTTTCTGTTTCTAATCCTAATTTTATTGATTTCATCATTTCCAGCATACTTATACAGGGTTAACCCGTATTTTCTGTTCTTGATTTTAATTCTCTTAATCCTTAGTTTTGAGCCGAGACCATGGTACTACATTGGATAAGAAATTAATACCTTACCTGTTTCCGATTTCATTGAGGAGGGAGAGTAATAGTGAACAACCTTGGTGAACTCAATCTCAGTGGGTAGAGACCAGATTGTCGAGGTTTCATTAGCCGGTTCACTTCACCGCCAAACTCAACTAGAAAAAGTTGTGGAACGAATCGGTAAGTGTTCCTTTGAAGAAGTAATGCAAGCTATGTTAAACGGACTCGGGTAAACTGATTTATTTTTTTGAATTATTCTCCTGATTATGAAACAAAATAGATCCGAATTTTAGAGGAGAAGCATTTGGCGAAGCAGCAAAAACTCAACACTACCCAACAAAAATATCAAAAGCTCGTAAAAGAGACTAATCCCAAACCTGATTTAGCCCATAACGCCTTGCTGGCCTTTGTTTGCGGCGGTTTCGTATGCCTATTCGGTCAGCTCTTCATCGATTTTTATTCTTGGGTTATGAAACTCCCTCCGGAAAAGGCCGGCAATCCGGCGTCGGCAACTATGATTTTAATCGGAGCGCTATTAACGGGATTCGGTTACTTTGACAAATTAGCACATTATGCAGGCGCAGGTTTAGCCGTACCCGTAACTGGATTCGCCAATTCGATTGTCTCTTCAGCGCTAGAGTTCAAACGCGAAGGTTATATTCTGGGAATCGGCAGCAAAATGTTTATGCTGGCGGGATCGGTAATTACCTACGGAGTGGTGACCGCGTTTTTTGTCGGGCTAATTAGAGCAATCTTTAAATAAATACTCTCCTTAAAGGAAACAGCATGACTCTTGAGCGCTTGGCTAGATGTTAAGAAGTTAACCGCATAATTGACCCCGAAGTTAAGCCAATTCCCTTTAAGGGAAGGGTAAATAGACATCAAAGCAATATCCATAAAACTATTTTCTAGGTAGGACTAACATTTGACTAAGAAACTTGGTAAGCAATCCTTTTATTTTGCCAATCCACCAGTCATTATCAGTACCGGGACTGTAGTCGGACCCTTTGAAGCCTATAGTCCCTTTAAAGATGATTTTGATTTCATTTATGACGACACCCTGGTCGGACAGGAAAGCTTTGAGAAAGCGGAACGCTCTTTTTTACTCAATGCCTGTTATACCGCTTTGAATAAAATCAATACACCTCCTGAAAATATCGAATACTTTTTTGCGGGTGATTTATTAAACCAAATAATCTCAGCCGGTTTTACCGCTTTAAAATTGGAGATTCCCTTTTTTGGAATCTATGGAGCTTGTTCCACTGCCGTGGAAGGTCTAATCTTAGCTGCGGCTATGATCGACGGCGGTTTCGGTAATCTGGCGATGGCCGCCACTTCTAGTCATAATAGCTCCGCCGAGAGGCAGTACCGTTATCCGACCGAATACGGCAATCAGCGAAAACCCTTTTCCCAGTGGACTGTGACAGGCTCCGGAGCTGCGGTAGTCTCAGTTTCAGGTTCAGGACCGGTAATCACCCACGCGACGGTCGGAAAAGTAAATGATCTGGCATGTAAAGATCCCTTAAACATGGGCGCCGCTATGGCCCCAGCCGCAGCCGATACCATCATTCAACACTTCGCCGATACCGGTAGGGGGCCCGATGATTATGATCTGATTCTCACCGGCGACTTGGGTAAGGTTGGACGAGAGTTAGCCATTAAATGGACAGCGGAGAGTGGTGGCTTCGACCTCTCCCGGAATTACCAAGATTGTGGAGTATTAATTTACGATCAGGTCGACGAGCGGGTTCGCGCCGGTGGAAGCGGCTGCGCTTGCGCGGCGGTTATCGCCTATGGCCATATTTACCGCCGTTTAATTCAAGGCGATTTACAACGGGTATTATTAGTTGCGACAGGGGCAATGCATAGCCCCACCTCATCTCAACAAGGAGAAAACATACCCTGTATTGCTCATGCGGTCAGTATTGAAGCGAGGTAGATCAAATGGACCCGATGATGTACTTAAAAGCTTTTTTAGTTGGGGGATTCATCTGTTTAATTGGACAAGTTATTTATGACACCACCAAATATACCATGGGGCATATTCTGACCGGCATGGTGATCGCCGGAGGGATCTTAGGAGGGCTCGGCATTTATGATAAATTGATCAGATTTGCCGGAGGCGGAGCCACTATGCCCATTGTTAGCTTTGGTAATGCCTTGGCCGGCGGGGCGATTCGCGAAGCGGAAAGAAATGGAGTCTTAGGTGTCATGACTGGAATGTTCGAATTAACCAGTACCGGTATTACCGCTGCAATTGTCTTTGGATTTTTAATCGCTTTAATCTTTAAGCCCAAGGGATAAAAGTTCAATCCGGCTAGCCGAGGCAAATGAAAGGAGGAAACCAAATGACGGTAGATAGTGATCTGCAAAAAGCTATTGCTTCCGCACAAAGCGCATTGGGCAGCTATCAAATGTTCGCTGAATCGACCCAAAACCCGGCTGCTAAAGAAATGTTTCAAAGCATGGCTCAGGATATGGAAAGGCATGTAAACCAATTAAACGCCAGAAAGGATTACCTGACGAATAGTAATCCCTTGAACAAACAAAGTTGAAATGCCACATAAACTTAAAACACAACTATCAAAGCGCTAACTTCTTAAGCGCTTTTTTGTTTATGAATATTATTGGAAATGCCGATATAATTTAATAAACGAGGAGGGTGCGAATGTCCGCATTTGAAACGCCTATGCTTCCGGAAGAATTTCGTAACCGAAAAAAAGAAATCCAATTGTATAAATCCCTGTCCAATCTTAATGATGCTTTGGAATTTATGGAGCAGGACAGTAACGGGATTAAAATGAAAGTTGTCGCCAAATATTTTTGCGACGAATTCCCCTTTGATATTGGTTATGTAATAGTTAGCAAGTACGATGATCGAAAATTCTTAGTTACTAAGATCGACCCTCTTAACAGCTGTCTTTGGTTAGGGGCTTGGGAGGATGACCGTTAGCTTCTGGCGAAAACGTCAAACATCTGCTTAGCCTTATCCAGGTTCAACTTTACTTTTTTATGATACTTGGGGTAATCTTCACTAGTATAGATTGCTAATGCCTCTTCATAAGCCTGCATCGCCTTCATTAAATTATCGCCCCGGTTTTCCCGTTCCGCCTCAGCCAACATGCTATATGCTGTCCCCATATTATTTTGGACCATTGCATAATCTTCCGGAGTATGGTTGGAAGATAAGTTTCTTAATGATTCTTGAAACGCCAAAATGGCGTTGGTTAAATTACCGGAACGGTTCCGAAGTTCAGCCAAATTCTTATAGGTAACCCCGAGATAATTTAATCCCAAAGAATAGTCCAGGGGATATTTTTCGGCTGTATATACTTTGATCGATTCTTCGAAGGCGTTAAAAGCTTTAACCAGGTTGTTGTCGGGATCGCGAAATTCGGACAGGGATAATAAGGCATTTCCCATGTTAGTCTGGATGGCTGCGAAATCCAGCGGCCGGTTATTCAAGTTATACACTTTTAAAGACTCGTCATAGGCTTCGATTGCTTTTATTAAACTTCTTTCTTGGTCCCGACCTTCCGCCAACGATAGATAGATATCACCTAAATTTCTTTGGTTAGAGGCATATTCATAAGGGTATTTTTCGATGGTTTGGATCTTTAGCGCCTCCTGAAAAGCTTTGACCGCCTTATTTAAATTTTCTTCTTTATTTTTTATATTAGCGAAACCTCGGAAAGTTTCTCCAAGATTGGCCTGAGTAGCAGCGTATTCCGAGGGATACTGGGCGATTGAATTGATTTTTAACGCTTCATCAAAGGCCTGGATTGCCCGGTTATAATTATCTTCAGGATCGATTACTTCAGCTCTTAATGAATATGTATTACCCAAATTCGCCTGAATCGAAGCGTATTCCACCGGTTGGTCCGTAGCGTTAAAGACGGTTAAGGAAGCTTCAAAAGCTCCTTGGGCTTTGGCAAGATTATCCTCTTTCTCACTGGAGCGTGATAAATCTTTAAAAACAATGCCTATTTTTTTCTGAAGATAGGCAAAATCAATGGGATATGCTGAAACATCGAAAACCCTTAATGCTTCACTAAAAGACTCAACCGCTTTGGGAAGGGCTCTAATGGGATCTCCGATAGCAGCCACCGCTTGATAAGCATCGCCTAAAGTCCCTTGGATACGGCCGAATGGTATTGGATGTTGTTCAATATTATAAAATTTAATCGCATTTTCAAGATTGGCTATGGCTTTGTAAAAATAGTCTTCGCTGTTTAATAATTGAGCAAGCGCTTGATATACTACCCCCAAATTGTACTGGGTCTGAGCGAAATCCTCCGGTTGTTTTTTGCTGGAATATTTTTTTAAAACTTCTTCATAAGCCCGCGCCGCGTTACTCAAATTGTTTTCTTTATCCCGCGCCTCGGCCAATAATTGATAGGCAAGGCCTTGATTCAACTGGACGGCAGCATAACTGATCGGCGTCTTCTCCAGGGTAAAGACGCGCAAGGCCTCTTTTGCGGCGGTAATTGATTTAAGAAGGTATTCTTCTTTTTGCTGAAATTCGGAATAAAGTCGGTAAACCTTTGAAAGAATATTTTGGTTTTGAGCGTATTCGTTGGGATAACGCGTAACAGTAAAAACAGAGATTGATTCTTCCAAGGCGGCAGTGGCGTTTGCTAAATTCTCTTCCGAATTTTCTATGACCGCCAAAGCCGCATAAGCCGCTCCTAAATTGCTTTGAGTCAGCGCAAAACTATAGGGGTAATTATCGGCATTGACGAAAGCCAAAGTAGCTTCACCGGCTTTGATAGTCTTTTTAAGGTATTCTTCTTTCTCCCGGTACTCCGAAAGCGCTATGAAGCAATTACCCAAATTATATTGGGTCATTGCAAAATCCATCGGGTACTCTTCAGGGTTATAAACTTTAAGGGCTTCCTCTAAGTTCTGGACCGCCTTCAGATAATTTCCTTCTTTGTCGAGCTCTTGTAGCTGAGCTAAGTTCTCGTAGGAGACGCCCAAATTATAATGGATGGTGGCATACATTGAAGGATATTTCTTCATTTTGAAAAAGCGTCGCGCTTCTTCAAAAGCGCGGATCGCTTTAGATAAGTTAACTTCTCGATCTTTGACCTCCGCTAAAGTGCCATAGGCAGCCCCGAGATCATTTTGGACTGTGGCATATTCGGTGGGGTACTTTCTCGGATTGTAAATTTCCAAGGCTTCTTCATAAGATTTGATCGCTTTGACCAAATTTTCCTCTTTATCTTGAACCGCAGCTAACTTCTTAAAGGCAAAGCCTACATTCTGCTTTAGGTGGGCATAGATCTTGGGTTGCTTATTTTTCAACGCTAAAGTTTGAGGGTCTCCTGGGGCCAATAAAGTATTATAGACGTTTATTGCATCGCTAAACATATTATTTTCCAAAAGATCGTCCGCTCTCTCTATTAAGGCGGTCCTTTCCTCATTAGCCAGTCTGCGTTTTCGATAGGCGGCTAAAACATATAGAATAATGCCTGTCACAATAGCTACCGAGCCGGTAATAATACCGATCATCCAAGGGCTAGTTTTGTCTAAAAACATTTACATCATCCTTTTTAGCTGGTCTATAAATTTGCATTACCTGTGATCATTGTATTTACCCTAACTTATTCTACAAGATCTGCCATTCTCCTTGTTTGGATTATCCAGGATAACCCAACTCAGCTAGGATAATGTAAGCTCTAATTATCCGGCTCCAGGTGAGCAATAGTTGCTTTATAAATTATAGTTCAACTTAAATGGGAGACTGTTTTTTAGCCGGTAATTGAAAGTGGCTCTGATTTATCTCAAAAAAAGACGCGTCGTTATCCGGCGCGTCCTTAAATCAACTATTCTGTTAACTATCCTTTAATAACAGAAGAATACATGATCTCCGATCCTGGCGGTCACCGGATGGGATCTAACCCACTGACTATTTGTTCTGGCTGGATTAAAAAATCCATTGGCCCCGTTGCTCGGGTCCCAACCTGCTAAGGCCTGTTGGACTGCTTTATACGCGCTGGAAGTAGGCGGCAAATTGATCCGTCCATCTAAAACCGGGCTATACTGGTAGCGTCCATTATCTACTTGATAAATGACCCCGGGGACCGTATTAGGATAACGTGGATCTTTTAATCTGTTTAAGATGGTGGCCGCTACCGCAACTTGTCCGGTATAGGGCTCTCCTTCAGCCTCCGCCCTGACTAATCTGGCCAACAAATCAATATCGCTTTGGCCCAGATTAGAAATACCATTGGTCTTGGTGTTACTCATTGATCTGGTTGGAATCTTTAGGGTCTGTCCCACCCAGAGATAGGAACCGCTTATACCATTTGCCGTTTTTAAAGCATCGACTGTAATACCGTACTTTTGGGCAATTAGGTAGAGGGTATCTCCAGATTGGACCCGATAATTGGAACTCGAAACTGCAGCGGTTGCGCCGCTGGTAATTGTCAGACGCTGTCCGACCCAGAGATAATTGCTTGACAGGTTGTTGGCTCGTTTTAAGGCATCAACCGTAGTCCCATACCTTTGAGCAAGCAGATATAGACTATCCCCGGATTTAACCGTATATACCCAACCAGATCCCGATAATGCTCCGCCGGAAGTGATATTCAATGCTTGTCCCGGGTATAAAACGGCCGATTTCAAACCGTTTTTCTGTTGGAGAGCCGTCACTGTTGTTCCATACCGGGCAGCGATTTTATAGAGAGAATCACCCGGTTGCACGTAATAAGTTTGCGCCCATACTGTACCAATAGTCAATGATAATGAACCCAATACCGTTAATACGATTACCTTTCGCTTCTGTAGCAAATTCCCAGCTCCTTCTTGTCCTCGTTTTCCACGGCAGGGCAAAAAAGTAGGCTGCAATAATTATTTGGACTAATGCTGTGTTTGTTAGAATGATCTCTGATTGCTCCGTGGTTTTGCTTTTTGGAAAAATACCCCTACCTGTCAGGCAATTTCTTGTTTTAGCAATTTCTTTTAGACGAGGTAAAATCCTTGTGGAAAACGGTGGGATACCCATTTAAGCTTTACTTTGCCATAGATGGGTGTTGTTGGTGATTATCTGTTGCATTTCCTCGCGGGATAATCGATTTATTTACTTACTCACTTATAACTCGCGTCTCTTAAAAATAAACAGTTTACTAAAACAATTCTTGATACTCGTCTGCGACTTAATTAAAAACTTTAAAGAGTTAACTGTAAAAACCGATAAATATTATGTATGTTTTAATACACATCTGACGATTTCACTCGGAGGCAAAATGCATAAAAAAATTCTGTTTGTGAATGACTCTTCAAAAGCGCAATACCTTCAAGATATGTTGGAAAAGATGAAACAAATATGGGATATGCAGTTTGTTGATAACGAGGCTGATATTTGGAATTCCTTGACCGTTTGTAATTATGATGTTTTAGTATTTGACTTAGCGACACCGGAGATCAACGGTATCGAATTGCTTCAAGAAGTAAGTATCCGTTATCCCCAAGTAGTTCGGGTCATTATCGTCGGCCCTTCCGATCAAGAGCTGGTACTAAGAGCGATTCGTTCCAACCACCAAATTATTACTCAACCCTTCAATCCTCATTTGTTAAAAGGATTAATCGACCGTTCCTGTAAACTTCGGGAAATCCTCCATAATGAAGAATTAAAGCGATTTGTGGCTGGGATTAGCCGATTACCAAGCCTACCCAGCTTATACCAACAAATCGTCAATGAGATGCAGTCTCCAAAGGTTTCGGTTAAACGGGTAGCTGATTTAATCGCCCAAGATGTAACAATGACCGCTAAAATCCTTCAGTTAGTCAATTCCGCTTTTTTTAGCTTACCCCAAAAGATCGTCAGTCCACATCAAGCGGCGGTATTATTAGGAATAGATATTTTAAAAGGTTTGGTCCTTCATGTCCATATTTTTTCTTCTTTTCAACTCGATCCCCGGGTTAAACAATTTTCCATCCAAGGCCTTGCCAAGCATAGTTTATTAGTTGGCAAATTAGCCCGGGAAATCGTTCTGGCCGAAACCAGTATCCGTGATATGGAGGAAAACGCTTTAATCGCCGGTTTACTCCATGATATCGGCAAATTAATCTTACTTCAAGATCCGGAACGCTATAATCAAGTAATCGCTCATTCTCAAGCCAGGAATTGTAATCATTATCAAGCGGAATACGAAATATTGGGCGCGTCTCACGCTGAAGTAGGCGCCTATCTATTAGACTTATGGGGAATTCCCGAACCTGTAATCCATGCTATTGCTTTTCACCACAATCCAAATAAATCAATGGAAAATAATTTTTCTGTTTTAACCGCAGTCCATGTCGCTAATGCTCTGGCATGCCGTAAAAATCTGGATACCAACGAATTTCCCGAACTTGACCTTTTTTATTTATTATCAATTCATAAGAAAGAAGAAGTTTCCAAGTGGATTGAAATTTACCACCGTGTCAAATCCATAACTTAACTAAAACTACAAACTCTTTATTGAATGATCCCTTCTTCTTTTGGAAGCGGTTGGTCAGCGATTATCAAGTCGACCCGGCGATTATAACTCCAGGATTGTTCATCATGGCCTTTCATGAACGGATAGTCTTCACCATAACCATGTATCGTAATCTTATGGGGATCAACCCCTTTTTCCAATAAATACTTTTTAACAGCTTCGGCCCGCCGCTCCGATAAACCAATGTTGTATTCCCTGGTCCCTCTTTCGTCGGCATGACCACCCAAAAGAATATATGAGTCTGGGTTTTCAGCTATCGTTCGCAAATTATCGGCGAGTGTCGCCAATTGGTCCGTACGAAGCTCCGACTTGTCAAAATCAAAAAATACCGGTTTTAAAAAAACTTTAGATGCTAGATCGGATTCTTCTTTGACCCTAAAACCCGATGATAAAATCGATTCTTGACCGTCCGGATTTTGAACCACCACGTCATACCCGCCAACCGGTTCCTGGTATAGATCAAAACGGCAGCTGATTTCCCGTGAATTTTTAACCACAATATCAAATCCGGGTATTAGTTCACCCTCAGTACCTACTAACTTGATGGAAGCTCCCGGATCGAAATTTGCGCCGATAATTTCCGCTCCTAAGATACTGTTGTTGTAACCTTCATTTGGAATAATCCCACTAATAACCAGCTTTACCAATTGTCTTTCAACGATAGTGAATCCCCCGGTTAAGACCGCAGCCTTTCCGTCATCGTTGGTCACTTTCAAATCATAGCCGCCTGGACGAGTATGTGTTAAATCAAACTCAGCCGCCATCTGAGAGCTGGAAATGACCTTCACGCCGGAAGCGATGACCTTTTCTTCCGGACCGACTAATTCCACTAATACCCCGTCTCGGTAATTTGCACCGTTAAGGTTGAGCGTTAAGATCTCCGAATTCAACCCGGTTTCAGGATCAACTGCCGAGATGATAGGCGCCGGATATTCGATTTCAAATCCCTCAACCAGAGTTGAAGTTTTTACTTTTTTAACGAATTTCCCCGGATTTTCTATAGTTACGCACCATTTCCCTACCGCTTGGCCCCGTAAATCAAATGAGCAACTGATTTGTTTTTTGGATATCACTTTTACATCGGTGGCAACCAAGTGGGCCTCGCCAGGTTTAACTAATTTTACCGCTGCTTTATCGGTAAATTTTGAACCTTTAATGATTACTTCAATTGTTTCGTTATTCATCCCAATACCAGGGCTAATAGAATCAATCACTGGTGTAGGTGTAACCAACAATAATGCGGCCAATAAAATAGCAACCACAACTTTTGATTCCATAACAAGAGCCTCCTTTTAAAAAATTTTCCTCCATAGCTTTACCAAATTTTATCTATTCAATACATTATTTTCAAGTCAAGAAAATTTTGGAATTATATTTTACTAGCGTTTTTACATTTTTCTTTCTAGTTTATCAATAAAATCCATTCTCTAAAAAAAATTCCAACTGTCTTTTTACTGATACTCTTTCAGTTTATTGTCTTTGGGGCCAATTATTAAAGATAATAACGTTGTTAGATCTCAAAAAGCCTCGCTTTTCAACACTTTTCATTAAGCAGATCGATTATATATTTATTTTTTTAACCGATAAAACTATTTTATTGTCGTTTGATTCTGTCCGTGTTATAATTAAAATGAAATAACAATTTATATGGATGTACTTACAAATTTACAGGAATCTTAGACGGGTTTAGTTATACGTTTTTCTTTAAATAGTTGCTCCTAACGTCAACTAATTGTGTTTATGCGAATAATTCAGAAATCATATAGTTTCTTTGGGGTTAAAAAATTATCTGACTTTTAAATTAAAATATATAAGGAGGTGGTTGATGGGAAGCATGCCAGGTATTGGTTTGGTAGTTTCTTAAAATCTAGCGTTTTCATTTTGTTACCATTCCCCACTAATCTGGCGGCGTTTTTAGTGAGTACTAATAATGCGTTTTCTTAAAAAATCCCAAATGGCGCCTTGGAATTAAATAAATTTTAAATCCAAAGGCAGAAAGGCGGAAAAATGAAAAAAGCGAACCAAAAAACTAATCAAATCCCAAAGCTCTTTAAAAAAACATCTCCAATTTTTTGTATGGTATCATTGTTGGTTATCTCTTTACTTATTGCCTTTTTCACCAACACCAGCAGCAATGTTACTGCGTTGGCAGCCACTACCTTTACTAAAAGTGGAGGATGGTTCGAAACGGCATATGCGGAATGGAATCCGGTTTCAGGAGCCAACGGCTATAATGTTTATTACAAACCTGCTAGCGCTAACGATCAACAATATAAACGAATCGATGCTCAATTAGTCAGAAAATACCCCGCTTATTACCGGGCTGATGTTTTAGGTTTGGCAGCGGGTAATTATGTTATTAAAGTTGTGCCGACAGCAAATGGTGTTGAAATTCTTTCCTCAGCCGCAACTACATCTTCCCTTACAGTAAAGGCCCATGTAAGAGAAGGTTTTGCTTTTTCATCCCAATCACCGATGAAGACCGGCTCCGGAGGATACAATGATGACGGTACTGTCCCAAGTAACGCCCAAATCATTTATATTACGCCCACTACGGCAAATACTGTACAACTAGATGTTATTACCAGCAGTAAAGGCACTAAAACTACTTGTACCGGTCTTGCCAACATTATGGCGGCTCGGCAAAAAGGTTATGACAAAACTCCCCTGATCATCCGTTTAATCGGTCAAGTAAAGGGAGCCGATATTAGTGGTCTAAACAGTAGTGGTTTTTTACAAGTAAAAGGCTGCTACAATGTTACCTTGGAAGGCATTGGAGAAGACGCCACTGTTTATCAATGGGGAATTCTTGTCCGGAGCGCCCATAATGTAGAAATTAGAAATCTTGGTATTATGTTATTCCCGGATGATGCTATTTCACTCGACACTGATAATCAAAACATTTGGGTCCATAACAATGATATCTTCTATGGTAAGCCCGGAAGCGACGCCGATCAGGTTAAAGGCGACGGTTCTTGCGACGTTAAAGGCTTTTCGGACTATGTCACAATATCATATAACCACTTTTGGGATTCAGGTAAAATGTCCCTCTGCGGTATGGGTGATTCGAAGGAATTCCATGTAACCTATCATCACAACTGGTTTGATCACTCCGATTCCAGGCATCCCAGGATCAGACTTGCCACAGTTCACATTTACAATAACTATTTTGACGGTGTTTCCAAGTATGGCATCGGTAATACCACCGGTGGATCGGCTTTCATTGAAGCCAACTATTTTAGGAATGCTAAATATCCGATGTTGATTTCTTTACAAGGCACCGATGTTTATGGTAGTAATGAGGGAACATTCTCAAGCGAACCGGGTGGTATCAATAAAGCTTACAACAACAAAGTAGAAGGAGCCACTAGGCTTGTCTACCACACTCAAGAGCCGGTCCAGTTTGACGCCTACTTAGCTACCTCAAGAAATGAACAAGTTTCTTCCACCTATCGGACGGTAAGCGGAGGAAATACTTATAATAATTTCGATACCGCTTCAACTATGTACCAATACAGAGTTGATTCGCCGGACAATGTAAAAACAGTCGTTACTGCCAATGCCGGAAGAATCAACGGCGGAGACTTCAAATGGACTTTTACGGCTGCCGATGATACCGACTCTAATGTAAATAACGCTTTAAAAAATGCTATTTTAAATTATGTATCCCCATTAGTAGCGATACCTACACCGACGCCGACAGTTGCGCCAACGCCAACTCCGACTGCGACAGCAACACCGGCGCCAACTCCTACCCCGACTGCGACAGTTGCGCCGACACCAACACCTACCATACCGGTAAATGGCGCCTATCAGGCGGAAGACGCTTATATCTATCGTGGTAAAGTTGATAATATTCATTCCGGCTACACCGGGACCGGGTTTGTAGATTATATCAATGAGACCGGCAGTTATGTAGAATGGACCGTCAATGTGGCTTCATCCGGAACTTATACCCTCACCTTCAGATATGCCAACGGGACCACCACCAATCGTCCGGTCGACATTTACGTCAATGGTTCCAGAGTCGTTAACGGCCTGGCTTTTAACTACACCGGCGCATGGAATAGTTGGAGCACACAAACTGCTAATGTTTCCTTAAATAGCGGTATTAACAAAATTAGAGCAACCGCCACCACTTCCAACGGCGGTCCAAATATGGATCGATTAGATATCAGCGGCGGAACAGCTCCTACCCCAACTCCGACTGCAACAGTTACCCCGAGGCCTACTCCGACTGGGACAATAGCGCCTACACCGACGCCGACAGTTGCCCCGACGCCTACTCCGTCAGGTAATGCATTATTTAACGATAATTTTGAATCAGGAACTTACTCTAACTGGACCGCAACTCAAGGTACCTGGTCGGTTGTAACGGACGGAACTAAAGCTCTGGCCCATACCAGCACCTCAACTGAGGGTCGTATTTCAGCAGGTAGCCAATTATGGACTAACTATAGTGTTAAAGCCGATATCAAAGTTGATAACTACAATTCGAGCCGGGTCCTACTTTGTGGAAGGTTTAAGGACGCCAACAACTATTATTCCGCATCTCTCTATAGGGGCACAACCCTTGAAATAAGGAAGAAGGTAAGCGGCTCGTCAACTACCATCGCCAGCAAGTCTTTGTCCCTTCCAACCGGAACATACCGCACCATTGAGCTGGAAATGATCGGCTCCACGATCAAGGTATACGTTAACGGTACCTTACAGCTTACCGCGACAGATAGCTCTAGGACATCGGGGGCTGTTGGGTTGGTTGCTATGAAGTCTACGGCGAAATATGACAATATTGTCATATTTCGCCGTAGACTTCAT
>ENA-UOOK01003913-UOOK01003913.1-fermentation-metagenome-genome-assembly--contig:-NODE-3913-length-16474-cov-21.255558_pt1 | contig 16474 bp, 17 predicted proteins | sample MGYA00245777_ERZ724023 | MGnify/ENA primary metagenome ERZ724023 (study PRJEB28704, sample SAMN03018312) | fermentation metagenome | biome: anthropogenic terrestrial biome; feature: soil...
GCTTCTCAGCTGTAGTAATTGGTATAAACTATTTCCTATACGCATATACTAACAGAAGAACATATGTTCGGCAAACCGCTATTTGTGCCATAGTGTCCTGTTTATAATATTTATCACTGATTAGCTTCGTTTTTCTTCCTTTTTCGATGTATTAGGCATAGTTGATGCTAACTATTGTTTGTGGTATACTTTAATGTGAGAAAGGAGGGTTAATTATGAGGATAGCGAAAGGTAGGGAGTTTCAAGAAGAAGGACTGGGCCATTTAGCAAAAACGCTATCCGAACTTAGAGAGGAAAAAGGTTACAGAGAAAAACGCAAGATTTCGCAAATGACCGCCAGCATGGAAATAGGGTTACACCCTGGATACATGTCATGCTTAGAAACCCTTTCAAATACAAATCCCACGCTAGACAAACTCATCCGCATTGCGAAGTATTATGAAAAACCTCTAAGTCGGATACTGGAAAGGGCAGGATTATAATTTCCTGTCCTTTCTCCTAAAAATAACGCTTGACAACAGATGTTATATGTGATATACTATATTCCTAATTTAACATCGAACACTTGTTCGCTGTTCTGAGGATTGGCGCACCTCCCCGGCTTTTATCGGTCTGGGCTTAACTCGTTAGATGAGTATTTATAGTAGTCTGTTTCAAAAGAAAGGAGCAGACGAGGGTGGAGGAGGCGGCTTGGGACTAAGGCAAACTGTATCTTACAGTCGTACTGACAGATCCTTTGTAACTCGCTAAACGCTCGTTACAGTATAATCAATTCATTGAGTGTACAATGTTACTCTTTATTGTGTTGCGTCATTCAGTTATTTCTTCTATTAGGAATAAGCAACACAGAAGCTTCGTGGGTTTGAGATTAAAAACGTTCAGTAGTAGTAACCCCGTAGTCATGGAAAGTGTCTGAATGTACCTGTGGATTAGCATGTAGACGTGTTGTGGAAGAAATGTGGATTGAGTTTCCAAGTAATGGAGAGATGAAATGATGGTGTTTGGGGTCGTTCTGACACTAGATAGACTTACACAAAAAGAAAAGCCCCGCTTAATACGGGGCTTTCGCTGCTTTAATATCTATTCGTATTACATTGGCACCACAAGAGTAAACAATAGCTTTTTTGCCTGGTAAGTCTAGAACAAGATCGCTTCTGCATGAGATTCTTTTTTCGATCTCCCAGACAGCTTGGCGCACTTTGCGCCAGTCGTTTTCGGTCATTGGATTCCCCTCCCGACCGGACATTTGTAGATATATTCTACATCGGGGAATCGATCTCCTTCTTTATTGTGGGGGAAAATCCTGCTTTTTTAAAAATTATTTTATAAACAACTTCAGTACTCCTTTAAATCCCAAGGTATCTCCAAGGACAAACATTGCTATTGTCCAAATCAGTAACAGTAATATTTTGACTGCAACTTTGGACAGCCAAGCAACAAATTTAATATAGAGCAATTTCAGTTTTGCTATCATAATGATTCCTCCCTATTTAAGGTGTAGTAAAGACAACTGCATCGGTATGGGTAAGCGAAGTTAAGGTATAGCCTAATATCGATCCGCTAACAGTAAACGAAATGGAATCTCCGGCAGCCCACGTTCCGGTAAGAACAAGGGGAATACCGCCGATTCCATTTGATATGGTTGTGGTTGTTGCTTCATCGGCAATCGTGGCCACGCCAGCAATAGAAGTTGCAGTAATTGAAACATTTACTGTGCCATTAAACCATTCATGCGTATTATAAGTGCCTTCGGGATAAGTGTGATCAGCATCAGTAAGCATGAAATAAGCATAAATTGATTCGGAACCGTTCGCAATTATGGCGGCGTTTACTGCTGCTGGATCGTGAACGCGCTGATCTGCTTTTCTGAATTGAATATCGCCCGATACGGCTTTTTCATAGATAGACAGGGGAACCTGAGATGTATTGTATTCAGTTGCTGTCCCGGCATTACACACGCTTTCTTCTTGAATAAACAGCGCGGTGTTTCCGGAGGTTGTGGACACATTACCAAAGGTTGCATTTAGCGTTCCAAATGAAACAATGCCAATATTCGAACATTCCATCGCTCCATTGCCACTAACGACAACACCCACGCCATTTTCATTTGTAATTCCGCCTTGGCAACCCGAGGTAAAACATGATTTTACAGCAGAATTATTTGTGTAGGAAAAATAAATGCCGACTCCGCTTGTAACGTTTTTGACAAAGACATTTTCAATTAAAACAGCTTCGGAACTGGAGATCTTAATACCGTTGAATAGCGTTCCGGAGTAGGTTTGTCCGCTGCCGTTCCCGTTCAGACTGAGGTTTCGTATGACAATACCTTGATTTCCGTTTGTGGGATCAGCGTTGTTGATCATGTCGCAGTTTGAGTTATCAGCCAAGTATAGCCTTGTGGAACCGCCGAATCCTTCTAAAGTTATGTTGGAATTAACTTTAATGGGTTCAGTTAAAATCCATGTTCCGGGATCAATATAGACTATTCCACCGTCTGCGTGCAGGGAATTGATAGCTTCTTGTATTGCTTTCCCCCCGCGTTCAACCTGTGATGCGTGAACAATGTTGTTACCCATAAAATCACTCCTTAATACGAAATTCAACCGACTTCCTTAACTTGTCCATTGGGAACAATTTACCGGGGCAAGTCTTCGCGGCGTATTTGCTGTGAGGAACGATGTTTAATACAGGAATACCATGGCGTCTGCATAGATCGGTACACAACATTTCCAAAAGAAAAAGGGCTTCCTTATCGGGAGCCCCTTTGTCAAAGTTACCGATCACACATATTCCAATGGATTTATAATTCATACCTTCCTGCTTGGTATGCGCTCCGGCCTGATCTTCTGCTCGGCCAGTTATGATCGCCCATCGATCATTGACTCTCTCGATACCGTAATGATAACCGACATCTAAATATCCCAACTTATGTTTGTGATAATTTGTAATGGCGTTCCAGTCTACGGTTTGGCCGTCTGCGGTCGCTGAATGATGAATTACAATATATTCTGGTTTCAATTAATCACCCCTTTCGAGCTTTGCTTCGATATTGGAGAAACGCTGATCAAACTCACTTTTTATGCCCTTGACGGCGAGAGATACTTCATTAATGGCAGGGACTATTTCTCTTAACTGCTCCATTAGGGCGGCTTCTCTTTTGTCGCTTTGCTCAATCAGTAAGGCTTCTCGCTTCTCGCTCTGTTCCATTATCATTAATTCTCGCTTGTCGCTCTTCTTTAAGGTGTAGCGAATCAATAACGCGCTCCCTATGATCAAGAACAGAAAAAACACCATCATTATGACAAGCCATGCCATGTTCGGGTAGTTCATGGTCGTTTGAAGCACATTGTCAAGGACTTGGTTTCCGTCTATTGGTTGCATGGGCAACAGCTCCTATCGGTCAAATAGGTTTACGATCTCATCTTTTGAGACAATTCTTTTTGCTTTTGCTTAAGTTGTTCGGTTAATTGTTTGGCGCGGTTCTCGTAACTCATGGCTGCGGCCACTTGCCCTCTGCTTCTCAAGCGGGATGCTTCGCGCCGGTTATAATTGATCTCCGATTTAATGTTTGAGATTTCTCTTTCACTTCGCGCAATTAACGCACTCTTGCCCTTCTGAACATCATACTTATATTGCTTTAATCCTGTTAAGTACGTTTCGGCACGGTCTTGTCCGGGGGCATCCACCTTATGCGGACGCTCTGCCTTAAAGTTCATTCCTTGCCCTTTAAGCATGGAATTTAATGCTCCAAAGATGTTGCCTGGATTAGTGCGGTCGAGTTCAGACAAGGGTCGCAATTGCCTTAAAGCGTGAGCGGCTTTATTGCGCATATCAAGACCTAACATATTTGTTTGCGCTCCTGGTGTTCGCTCAATATCCTCGCCAAAGGCAAAGTTTTTGTTTGTTGCTAGCTCCAGGGGAAGTTTGGCCGGAGTCAGCATTGACCCCAAAAGCTGACCTATGTTAGCAAGCTCCAAAGGTTGAACAGCAGGTAAATAACTTCTGAGAGGTAAATGCGCCGGTTCGCCATCAGCAGTTCTGATCGGGACACCCATGTTCTCCTGAATCCAATCAGAAGCAAATGCCTGATTAGGGGCATTGGGATCTTTGATAGCATTAACCGCTTTAGGTATTGTCGCAAATTTACCGGGGTTCTTAGCTAAGGATTCGAGCTGCAAGGGAATGTTTTTGCGCGTGAACGTGTAGAATGGGAACATTCTTTTCATTACTTGCTTTTCAAAGTCAGTCAGATCACCATAATCGAAAAGGTATTTGTTAACGGCTGCGGCTGCATCTTCTGAAACATGCCCCTTTTTAATTTTGTCAAGGAAGTTTGCTAATCTGGCATTATCTTCGATTGAGCTTCCAACCTTACGCCCCGCCCGAATCGCCGCATTGTTCTTCGATAATGGATTTAAGGATTGTTTGAGAGAAGGAGTGGTTAACCCTTCTTCTATGCTCTTACCAACATCAACATTAAAAAAGCCGGTGTCAAGTGCGCCGGTCTTTTTTGCTTGTTCCATAGCGTCCCTTAAAGTTAATTTCTGTCCGGTGTCAGTTACAATCTCTTTGTCAAGCCATTTACTTAACCCTAATTTGTCTCCAAGCTTTGAGCTGCCAACCTGTGCTTTAAGCGAATCAACATAATTACCTATGCCAACATCATTCAAATAGTTTTGCCATACGTTGCCGACAAGGTTTCTCGAATGGTATGAAGGAAATAAAGGTAGTGTTTGTGCTTTCCACCATGATAAACCTTGATCATACGCATCAAGTACCGGTTTAACCGCTTTGGATAATTCGGAAGGAGCGGCTTTGACAATCTCTTTCTCAATCTCTCGCGCAACTTCTTCCGGAAACAGTTTGCCGTCCAGCTTTTTGAGGTATGGATCGGTTTTGCGAAGTCCCTTCGGAGTAAAGAAAGATTGCTGTTTAATTGCCCTATACCCTTCAGGCAATTCTTCGGCTGCCTCTTTGCCGAATCGCTTAGTCAATTCATCCAAGTACTTAGCGTTAGCAACCGCTTTTTCGGAATATGCTCTGCGCATCGAAGTTGATAAAGCGGGGTTTTCGATGAAGTCAAGCCCTGTGTCAACTGCTTCTCTTGAAGTGATATTTCTAAGCTTTCTCGCTTTCATACTTGGATGTTTCAGTCCGTATGCCCTTGGAGCAGAACCAACAAGTTGCTTATCTGGCTTATTTTTGAAATAACGCGGGATATACTCCATGAATTCACTTGATAGTTCGGGAGTATCAATGCCGACTTTTCTTTCTGCTTCAAGCGTTTCACGCAACATGCGGCTTATATCATTAACCACATTCTGCACTTCTTGCGGTTGCTTCACAAGTTTATCAACATTGTGAACATATGCCCGTGGACTCAATGAAGCAGAAGTTATGCTGGGTTTGCTGTGTAAAGGCTTAATGTTGGAAGGCAATCTTTGTCCGGATTTAATAAAAGAAGTGTTAGGCATTTCTACTAAGTCCCGAATTCGCTTTTCATCTACACCCAATTTACCTAAGTCTTGTATGCGTTTACTTAAATCCAATCCTTCTTCTTGCACTTTGCCTAACTGATAACGCAAAGGATTATCTCTTACTGCTTTGCGTATCGATTGCATTTCTTTTCCGGCTTCGGTCAAAGGTTTAGTGGAGAACATTCGATGTACTGCGCCGCCCAAAGGTGTTTGAGCGATCTTTCCCCACGCCTTTCCGGGAGCAGACATGATCGCCGCTTCCGCTTTGGCAGGTAATACCGGTAGTCTTTTACCGGCAATCTGTACCAATGCGCGATCACCCATGCGGACTTGATCGACAATATCATCTGCCAGATCAAGTGGCTTACCCGCTTTACGCAGGGTGTTCACAAACTTACCAACTTTACTCACATCGTCAACCTTGGAACCGGCTTTCGCTGCGGTTGTTGCAATGCCCTTTAGTTTACCAGCTTTGGTTAACCCGCCGAACGAAACAAGATTAAGAGGATCCAAGATAAGGTTTCCAAGGAATCCTCCAACCTTTGCCCCTGCGCCCTTAACTCCGAATTCATCTTCAAGGATTTTAGTATAGTCACCCTTTTCTTCTCCGGTGACTCCACCCTTCAACCCTTGCCATAGTGATGACAGGAATTCCTCAGGCTTACCCTTGTATTCGTTTTGCGCTAAGTCAATAAACCTTTTGGCGGTATTGGCAGAAACATATTGCCCACGCGAAAGAAGATCAAATACTGTTTGTAACAGATTTTGCTTTTCTTTGGGGGCAGGAGGTGCAATGGGTTTATATCGTAAAGCCATCAAGACACCTCCTTAATGCCAAGACGGGAAGACTTCATTGAACGCCTGTTGCGCCCTTTGTTGTCCAGCAAGTGTTTGGAGTTCCTTGAGTACAATTTGAACGACACCCCCGCTTACGTTTCTCATCGAGGACTTAGAAGATTGCAGTGCCGCCAACGCCATTTCCGCATTGCCGCCTGTTTGCTGAAGTAAATTCTGCAGTAATGCTTTGGCGTTTACTTTGTCCTGCGAGTTTTGACGGGCAATTGCGCCTTGATCCCCTGCGGCTTGTTTGGTTTCCTCAGCGAACTTCGGATATTTCCACGCCATGTAGTCATTGTAATACTTTTGGGGATCAGCAACACCTAGTGTCGGAGCGGCGGCGAAGAATACTCCGGGATCGTATTCAATGAGGTATTCAAGGAAGTTTGTGGGGAAATTCTCGTATCCAGCAACAGGATTGCCGTAATCGTCAACCGCTTTGTTACGGTCATACTCGTATTGTTTATTCAAGAGAGTAAGCGTGTCCTTATCAATAGTTCCCCATCCCCCGCCAAACACATTGAAGTCTCCAGATGACTTGGCTTGCGGATTGCGTAAATTCCATATCTGCGCTTCGGTAAGTTCATTTCCTAATCTTGTTGCTTCTGTTTCAAGTCCTGGAGCTGCTATCATGGCACCCATTCTATTTTTGTTGTAATCAGTGCCAGCCAGAGAATCATATAAACTCTTATCCAAGCTGAACATGGATTCATTCTTTTTCGCTTCTGCGGTATCAGCCGCCAACTGCGCAGCATAGTGTCTTGCGGTTGATTCAGGTATTCCCGCGCCGATAAGAGCATTGGTAATCAAGCTTTGATACTGTTTTTGTTCAAGGTCAAGTTCTTGTCCTCTTAAATCATTCTGTTGTGTCTTCATTTTGTAATCGCTTGTAAGTTGAATAGGAGCATTAGGACTTAACCCAACCTCTGAACCTCTACCCAGCGAAGCTGCAGATTCAGCAGTATTGGCGCGGTTGCCCCACAAGTCACTTGTAAAACCGCTTATTTGAGAATCAATCATGGGATTAAAATAATCCGGTTGCCTGTATCTATCGTACAGTTGTGTGTTGAATCGGTTTTCGGCTATGCCGGAATCATAATCACTCAAAGTAAAGTCTTTATATCCCTGCAATAAAGAAGGGTCTGATTTTGTTTGCGCCCATGCAACATCGGTCAAGCCTATTGGTTTATCAATCGTTGCCCATTTATCTGCCGCCCTGCCTTCTTGTGCTTCAGCACGTTTATTGGCGGCTTCCTGCATTGCTTTTTGAAACTGCTGCATTTCCCAATCGTTGGCAAGCTGAAGACCACTTTTGATGGCGGGGCCAATCTTCTTTCCGAACGTTCCCCAAAAGCTATTAGTATTTGCCTTTTTTACAGCCATTGTTTCACCTCCTATGCTCCTATCAATTTAATTATAATCGGGACTATTTCTGCGAGGTTAGCAAAGAAATCTCCGGTGGCATTACCCTCCTGCGCTTCGAGCATCCTTTCATTTAATTGCGCTACCCAATCCTGATCTGCTATGTGCTGTTGCATACCGTAGAGATCGGACATTTTATTCCAGGGATCATGCGCTTGTCCGAACCCGCCAAGCCCCGATAAAGCATATTGCCTTGCAGATTCAGTAGCCTTTTGATTCTCCCATGCTAGTTCAGCCATTTTGTTAGACTGTGCTTGCTCCCAGTTCTGCATTTCCTCAACATTCCTGCGGTTAGCTTCGCCTGAATTCATGAGTCCTTGTCTTTGATTGTACCGATCAATATCGGTCATCGTGTTGTCATGCGCCTTTTGCGCTTGACTCTGCCAAGCATTGTACATGTTGTTGACTTGATCGTTTGACCAGAACTGCCAATTAGGATCAAGACGTTGTTGAAGTCCTTCGGTATACTGTTTTTGCCATTGATTCAATTGAGGATTTAAGGCGTTTTGCTGAAACCATTGCATGTTCTGTTTCATTTCTGGTGTCATGTGATCTTGATAGGAATAGGTTTCATCTTCTTTTTGTTTTCCCGGTATCAATGCATTAAGTGCTGTTGCCCACAGGCCAACGCCGGGAAGGTACTGCGTCCACTTGGGTAAAAACGTTTGAGGCTCATAACTCTGATTGTTCGTTTGTCCATAACTAGATTTAGCCATTGAATCACCTCCCTAGTATTCAATAAGATTACCGCCATTTGCCGATGGCTACAAAATCGATATGCCGTGTAGCCGATGACGATGTGATCGCACGTGCCAAAAATATGCCGTTATGTCCCGTGGCGGTTGGCTTGTTATAGCTCAGCAAGAATAACGGCATAGCATCCGTGACGGGTGTGTAATTCGCTTGCGGGCTCTCACCAGTTCTAAAAGCAGCAGGCCACACCGGACTAATCACGGGCGATATGTATATGCTGCCCGTTGCTTGATCAATGGCACAGGTCACACTATACCGTCCCCGCGCGGTCTGCACGTTGCCAACGCGTTCCCACGCGCCGAGCGAGTCCTCGCCAGTTTCCTCTCCGTCCTCGCCACAGTTGATGATGTACCAACTGGATGACGACACCCTGTAAATTGCACCGATGATGCGCTCTGAGGCGTTGTAATAATACCCGCCTTTGTCGTGGATGTACCCCGACCATTGGAAATATGAGTCGGTCGGGCGCTCGTTGGCGTTGCCTGTAGCGTTGCGGATATTGACTGCGCCTGTGTTGTTGACCGTGACATATTTCCACCCGGCGAGAGCGGATTCGCCCGCCAGCAGGGTTTCCGTGTCGGTCTGGAGGTAATGATCGCGCCCGTTGTTGACGTGCAAGAATCCGGGCGTGATGCGCAGATCATCAGAGCCGGCGAGATAAATTTCCATGCCCACCTTTGCCCCTGTCAAGCATTTGATGGCGTTGATGTCGTCAGTGGCAGCGTAGTCTGCGACGGCTTTGTATGTGAAATACAATGTGCCGCTTTGATAGGTGGCATTAACGATCTGGATAGCGGTGTAAACGGTCTGCCCAGCTTTAGCGGTCAGGTCTGCATCCTCGTTGAGTAGCACATAATCCGTTGTTTCGGTCAGCTTCGTGCCGGCCTTGCCTGCCCCGGTGTAAATCTCCATTTCGCTGTTGCCGAAAAACGCATCATGCCCGAGCAGGAGGACACCTGCCCCAACGTCGCTCCATAGTTCGTCGGTGACTGCCTGCCCTGCTAACGTAAGATTGATTTTAGGTATAAACATTTATGACACCCCCGATATATTGAGGATTAAAGCATAACTAACGGCTTTGGTATGCACATGTACGCCCTCCGCCCAATCGCTTTCGCGGGCATCGAGCCGAGCCACGTGCGGCGGCGCGGTTGTTACTACTGACGTGCTGTACTCTGTTGTCCGCAGCATATCAAGCCTGTCGCGCCCCGATGTTTCGGCGTAGACATCCGCTTCTGGCGTGCGCCAATCGCCGCTCCAAAACACGCCGAGCGGAATCCACTCAATTATGCCATCTGGCAATTCCGCGCCCAAATACGGTCGGATGCGTCTGCCGGGTTTGACCAGTCCATAAAGCGGGCTGTTCATGTTCCCGGGATCAAAACGCCCCTCGATATTGTTCAGTTGCACGTCGATTTCCGCTGCGCTGATAGTGCCGAAAGGCAGGGAGTTATTGTCCACTTCTCTTTCTTCGAGCAGGTGGATCTGGAACAGGTCGCGCCCCTCATAGGTTTCTTGCACTGAGGTAAAAAACTCAATGACTTTGGCGCATCGCCCGGCGTGTGACCATCTGAGGATTTCGACGCTGATCAATGCCGCATTTGGCAGGGGTTCGTCCTCCAATGATTTGCGCCATTTGATCGTACGGTTGTCCGTCACCTGCTCGATGTAAATCTGCGTGCCTGTGGTGTCGAACACGCGCAGAATAAAGTCTGTTGGGTACTCGCCCCTTTTGCTGTCGCCAATGACTTTGAGGTTGCGGACAGGTCTGCCGCTGAACGACATAAACAGCATGGGCTTATGCGTCGGTGCTTCGTAGCATAGCCCCTGCCCGTAAACAGGTTTGCCATCGCCATAGACGCGCCCCGCGCGCGCGTGAAACATGCCTGTGCGGTCGCTCTGCTGCCCACCCCACCAACCCATCTCATTGAGGATCGCATCCTCTGCTGTTACAGGCGGGAATAGCCATGTGCCGTCAAGTTCCCAAGTGCCATCAAGCGAGAGCCATTTTTCTGTCGGATCTTCGCGGTTGTTGTGGGTCTGCTCCACATGATGGACTTGCGCGTATTCGTTGGCAAAGGCGAACACCGACTGATCCAAAAACGGATCGGTGTAGTCGATAATGACGCGCCCCAAAATGTGCCTGTTGCGCAGTTTTTCGAGCGCATTGAGTACAGGCGCAGTCACGCCAATCGACAGCGGAAAATAGTTTAGTTCGGCGTATTCGAGCAGCGGCGATGTGCCGTCATCCTGCCGCGCAAAACTCCATTCAATCTGCACGATCTGCCCCTTGTCGCGTGGGGTGGCATTGCTGTTGCACCATTCGCGCCACGTTCCGTCAGCATAGCCAACCCTTGCCTTGCGGGTCAGCCCTGCCGCCGCTGCTGATTTCAGCGATGTGCAAACCGTCAGGGGTTTAGCTGTGTCAAATGTGACGGTCAGCTTGCCCTCTGAGCAATACCCCGCTTCAAGCGTGCCGCTTAGACTGTAGGTGTAATCCATCTCATGCAGTCACCTCCACGGTGACATCGGCGATAAACAGTTCCGCGCCAATCTCATAGCTGAATCGCACGGTAAAAATCCCCGTTTCAGCCGCTTCGAATGCCGCACTCATGATTTGCCCTTCGAGTGTCGCAGGGGTGGCGGGTTTGACTGTTTCGCCGCGCCGATTCAGGGTGATGTATTCGGGGTTTAGAATCGCACCCAAATCATCAGAGATGCGGATCTCCCTGATTTCACCGATACGCAAAGGTTCAGGGGCGAATAATTGTTTCACCTGGTGCCACCTCCAACCGCACGTTATGCGCACTCATCGCAAGGTCTGCATTGCTCTCCCCGACAACCGCAGGGAGCCAATCGAGCGACATCGCGGAGATTTCAGGGGTAACGGTGCCATTCCCCGCAAGATACATGGTAATCTCAATGTACCTGCCCCTTGGTGGTAGGCAGCCGCTATACTCCGCGCTCCAATGGATCAAGTCGTAACTACTGCGGGCAACGAATCTAAGCTGACCGTGGTTGACGGCATCAATGTTTAGCGCACGCCATGCCGCTATTGTCACAACCGCATCAAACACGCCCTGCCATGTGCCATTAGGGGCATAATCTGCTTCAAGGGTGCCGCTCAGCGTGTAAAGCGCATCCATTACCCCACCACCATTCGCAGGTTGCCGACCGTCGTACCCGCCTGATACGTCCCTGTCGCACTGCTGAGTGGATACGCCCTGCCCCAACCGGAGGGTAGTTTGGGTTTAGTTTCGGGAGTGCCGTTGCCAATCTGCGCAATCGGTTGCCCATCGCAGTACAGGATGACTGCGGTTAGGGTTTGCCTGATTTTTAGTTCGCGCGTGCCGTTGGGGATTAGGCTGTCGGCAACGTTCACCCGCGTTTCCTCGTTGGCATCGTTTCTCGTTAAAAACGCAAACAGGGCGGCACTTGGCGAGTGCGTAATGGTTAATCCGGTGCCGCCATTTGCACGTGCCATTGTGATAAGCGCCGGGTATTGATTGGCCACCTGCCGCTTGCAGGCGTCGTTGACCTCAACGATAAACGATATTTCCCCACCCTGCGCCGGGGTGAATGGAACCGGAGCGGAGATGGCTTCGGCTAAATGCACTCCCGGCACCGCTTCCTCGATCCATATCCCCACGCCGCCATAGCGCATTTGACCGGCGGGGGAGAATTGGGCGGGTTCCGGGCGGGCAAGTTTTACGCCTGCGTCTGTGATTTCAAGGTTTTCGGCGATGCCCGCCTGCCAATCTGCTTTTGTCTGCCATGTTTTACGTGCCATTTAAACTTCCTCCAGTTCCAACGTCACGCCTGCCCATATCCAACCGCCTAAAACAGTAACGCGGTCGCGGCGCAAGGGTTGCAATTTGACAGTGTAAGAGCGCTCCGAGCCATCGCGGTCGTACAGGATCAGGTTAAGGTCGCTGTGCAGGTTGTACAGGCTGAGGATCGCTTCGAGGTCTGCGCCCTTGAGCAATTCATAAGCAATCGAAACTTGCTTTTTGGTTGCAACCAAGTCGCTAACAAGTGTTTTGTCAGCTGTCCGGTTCTCGCGGGCAAATTCGAGGTCATTTTCTGAGACACGCCGACCGGCAGAGGTGAGCGCGATTTCTGAGCCTTTCAAGCCTAAATAAACATCGCCTGGATTCGGCATTACTCACCCCTCCTTGCTTTTTCGTCCATTAGTGCTTTATCAATTTTGCGAGCAAGTTTTTTCACGCCGATTTCGTCCGCAATGACTAAATCGTGGAAATGCAGATGCACGCCGTCTGCACTGCCCGACGAGGATTCAGAGAGCATTGTCGAGCCGCCGCCTGCTGCTGTCGCGTGCGCGGGTAGTGCGAATTTGGCTAATTGAGCAATGATGCCCTCTGCGATGCTTGCGAACACCTGCTGATTCAAGGGCAGGATCGCTTCATCGTCCACGCCCTCGCCGATGATCGCCTGTGTCGCGCTTGTGGCAAGACCGCCTTTAGCGAGTTCGGGCAGAGGTTGAGCGGCGATTAATCCGGTTTGCACTACGCCCAACCCGCCGACGACTCCCGCCATGACAAAGTTTCCGGGAGGCGGCAAGGAGGCCAAAGCCTTCGTTACTGCGAGCGCGGTATTGACGACTGAACCGAATATAGCCGTCGCTTTCTCGTATTTGGCTTGTTTGCGCGCCAATTCGCGCTTGCGCCGTTCGGCTTCTTCGTCGAGTGCTTTTAATTTTTCCGCGCGTTTTTTCTCGTCGGTGACGGATTTTTCAATGGCTCGCTTTTGGCTGCGATACCAATTATCGATTTCCTGTGATTGGTTGGTGTAGAGCTGATTGTAAATCGCCGTAACGCGGGAAACGATGTCATTCGCCATGCTCACCCATTCCTGCGCAAGTTCGTGGATCAGTTTCTGTTCTGCTCGCGCGTAGTAGGTCAGGATGTTTTCGCGCCCTGCCCCGAGCTGATCAGCCATCGCAAGGGCGTTGTCTTTTTCCTGTTGCAACAGCTTTCTGCGCGATGTCGTTTCGGTCGCGAGTTTGTCCGTCCATTCTTGATCGAGTGTAATGCGGTTAAGTTCGGCTTGTATGCCCTGCTCGATCAGCCCAATTTCGTCCTCGCGCTGTTCGGAGATAGCCTTCATTGTCCGTTCGAGTTTGGCGGCGGCTTCTTCTTCGGCGGCTGTGAGGTCGTAGGTTTCCACTGTGACTTCCTTGGTCGCTGCCTTGAGTTCTCGCAGTTTGGCGATCAAAAGCCCGCATTGCTCAGTTTCGCCTTCGCCCGCTTCGATCAGGCGGTTGATTTCGGCTTCGTAGGCAGATATTAACGCGGTGTTTTCGTCAAAGTCATCGCCGAGCAGGTTTTCTTTTGCTTGGATGTCGATCAGGGTTTTGTAAAAGTCAACCATAGCTTGATGCGCGCCGGTCAGCTCCATGGTGGTTTGTTTAATTTCCTCTGTTGTTTCGGCGGCGGCCTGAGCGAATTCCGCCTGTGTTTCGGTGGATTTTTTCTGTGCCTTTTGCCATGCGACGGACTGTGCCTGCGCTTTTTTCATGAGGGCGATCAGTCCCTTGATGGTTTCGCCTTCGGCTTTCATACCCATGTTGATAAGTTCATCGATGGTGGCTTGATAAGTCTGAGCCTTTGCGCCCCATGTGTCGAACGTGTTACCGTAGACTTTGCCCTGTTCCTCAACGGCTTTAAGCTGTTTTTCGAGTTCTTCAAGCGCGATCGTGACAGGCGATTTTTGAATGATGCCCCTTTTTCGGTCGTTGAGGATCATCTGCTCTTTGGTCAGCTTGATATTGTCGCGCAAGGCATCGTTGGATTCGCGCTGCCGTTTGATCAGCCAAGCCAACCCTGCGGCGAGTGCCGCAGCTGCCCCGACGACAAGGGCAATCTGCGGGGCTGCGAAAGCCATCGCTTCGCCCATTGTTGCTGCTCCGCCCGCGACTGCCTTGAATGCAAAAACGACTTTGCCCAATGTTGCCGCAACGCCGACAAACGCCACTTTAAGCGCGGCGAGCAGCGGGATTAATTTTGAAGCCGCCGTTACCGTCTTGCCGAGGATCAGCAAGGCGGGGCCAAGCGCGGCAGTAAATGCAAGTACCGAAACGATATTCCTTTTGGTGCTGTCGTTCAACCCATCGAACCATTCCGCAGTTTCGCGGATGCGTTCGGCAACACCGCGTAAAACGGGGATGACGTTATTCTTGATTATCGGGATCAGTGATTCGCTGAGGGTTAGCGCGATGTCGATAAATTCATCTTTGAGCAGTCCGAACTGCGCCGAAAGGGACTGCAGTTGTTTTTCCGCTACTTCTTGTGTGGTGCCTGAGGCCGCCCGCAGTTGCTGCTCGTATTCACGGATCGCCTGCGATGTGCCGAGTAGCGCGGCGGTGGCTGAGACGCTTCTGTCTTGCATCCCGAGTGCCATTAATGCAGCACGTTTTTGTTCGTCCGACATGTTGCCCAGGTATTTTTCAAGGTCGGCGACAACATCCGCCATGTTGCGGAATTTGCCGTTCGCGTCATAAACCGCGACGCCCGCCTCTTCCCATGCGGCGCGGTTGTTGATGTTCGCTCGCTGCAGGTCGCGCAGGACAATATTTAATTGATCGCCTGCCGCTGCGCCCTTTACGCCCTGATTGGCGTAGACGGCGAGAACAGCCGCGCCCTCTTCGATGTCTTTGTTTAGCAGTCTGAGAGCCGCGCCCGCTTTGTTCTGCAGAGATTCGGAAAACTGTTGAACTGAGGCGTTCGCGAGGACGTTGGCCTTGACCAAAACGTCTGACACGCGGGTCATATTCTCCATGTTTTTGACTACATCGTTCTGGACGGTTAAGCCGAGCGCGGACTGAGCATCGGCTAACAGGTTAGTTGCCTGCGCTAAATCGAACGCGCCTGCCTGCGCAAACGCCGCGACAACGGGCAGGGTTTTAATCGAGTTAGCCGCATCATAGCCTGCGGATGCGAGGAAATAGTATGCCTGCGCCGCTTCGGTTGCGCTGAATTTCGTGGTGCGTGCCACATCGCGGGCGGCCGCCTCCATATCCTTCCGCATCGTTTCGGAGAGTTGCCCCATGATGGCGGTTGATTCGGTCATTGTCTGCTCGAAGTCTGCGCCGAATTTAAGAACTGCGCCGGTGGCGAGGGCGATGGGTGCGGTTACGTAAGTCGTCAGGCTGCGTCCGGCTTCGCTGAGGTCGCGCCCGATCTGTGACATCGTTTTCTGTAGCCGCTTGCCTTCTTTTTCGATGTTGCGGAATGTTTTTTGAAGCTCTTTATCGCTGCCAAATATTGAAACGCCAATTTTGCTGAGATAGCCCAATCATCGCCCACCTCCCGGTCGTTTGATTTTGTCGCCGTAGTGTTTATAAAAACCGGCTATGTCCGGCTTGTCGTTAAATGCTCTGGGTGGTTTGCCGGAATAATAAGAGATCGCGTAATCGTAATAATAAAAAATCTGTTGGAGAGAGTAATTTTCCAACAGATGATGGGGTGATGCCCACGGATATAACATCCCCATGTGCGCAATTACGCGGCCCAACTGGTTGAAAAGTTCTTCGGTGGTCAGGCTTTTGGACTCGCCGCCATTTTTGCCAGTTGAGCCAGATGAGGGTTTTTTTCGAATGAATTGCGAATTTGAAATATTAGCCAATACGCGCAGTTTGTGATATCACCCATGTCGACGTTGTGCATCAGCCAATCGGCAGTAATTTCATCGTCGTAGTGGCTGCAAACAACGGCGCAAACCTCGCATAAAATTGTCAGCATTTCTCCGACATCGTCACCTGCCGCCGCCATGCGTTCAACTGCCTTGAGAACATCGATAGCAATTGCCGCGGGGATGATTTTGAATTCAATCCGCTTTGATCCGAGCGTTATGATTTTTCTTTCAGGAGCGATGGGATGCTCTTTTTTCAGGATATTTGTCAACATTTTGGCACTCTCCTAAGCTTTATTCTCCAAACGGTAGCGGGCAGGCGGTGGAGTGAGCCG
>ENA-UOOK01003914-UOOK01003914.1-fermentation-metagenome-genome-assembly--contig:-NODE-3914-length-16470-cov-3.514042_pt1 | contig 16470 bp, 17 predicted proteins | sample MGYA00245777_ERZ724023 | MGnify/ENA primary metagenome ERZ724023 (study PRJEB28704, sample SAMN03018312) | fermentation metagenome | biome: anthropogenic terrestrial biome; feature: soil; material...
GCATCGGACGCGGCGGGATTGCCCATGCGGATGTTTTCCCGAATGGTCTTGTCGAACAGGAAGTTGTCCTGGGCCACATAGCTGATTTCGCTCATGAGCTGCGCGAAGGGGATGTCTTTGATGTCCTGCCCTCCGAAGCGCACCGTCCCGGAGGTCGCGTCCCAGAAGCCCGCCATCAGCTTGGCTATAGTGGATTTGCCGGATCCGGAAGGCCCCACGATGGCGGTAACGCGCCCGGGGCTTGCCGTAAAGGACAAGCCGTGCAGCACCTCGGTTTTCCCGTCGTAGGAGAAACCCACGTTCTCAAAAACAAAGGCGCGCTCAGAAAGCGTAACCGGCGTTTCCGGCCGGCGCTGTTCCGGCTTGGAAAGAAACGCCCGGATGGGATTCAGGTTAGCTGCCATATAGGTGAGTTGCTCCAGCCCAAAGCCCAGCTTCATCAATTGAGGCATGAAGCCGACGGGAATGATGATGCAGGCCAGCAGGACAGGCAGCGCAATGCTTCCGTTCCTATACAGCCATGCCCCGATGGGCAGCGTGCCTAACAGCGTGGAGGGCAGGACCGCCTTGAAACCCGCCATCCATAGCCAGCTCTGCCGCCACCATACCATGGTGGAGTCGTGGAAAAAGCGAACGGAATCGGAAAACCGCCCGAAGCTGCGGCCCGCCTGTCCAAATGCCTTGATGACCTGAATACCGCCCACATACTCCACCAGAGCGGCATTCATCTCATTACCCGAGCGCAGGTAGGTGGCCATTTTTTCCGAGTATCCCTGCATCATACCCAGCATGAGCAACAGACTGACCGGTACGGTGACGAGGGAGGCAAGTCCCATTCGCCAGTCGAGGACGAAAACCAGCGCGATGCTGGCGACCGGCGCGGCAATGCCGGCGGGCATCTCGGGGATCATGTGGGCGATGATGTCCTCCAGCCGCCCCACGTTATCCACTAACAGCGTTTTGAAAGTTCCCGACGGCGTCTCCAGCATCACGCCCATGGGCACCCGGCGCATCTTGTCGGCAATGGCGCGGCGGATGTTTTTCAGGATGGTAAAGGATATCCCATGGCTGCGCAGGGAGGATTTCAGCGTCAGGTACATACGCAGCGCCATGCATACCGCCGCTGTTCCGGCAATCAGCGCCACGCCTCCAACCGTCGCCGTGCCGGCGTAGACCTGGCCGGCCAGCGCCGCAACGGCGAAAAAGGGGGCCATGCCGAATAATTCGCCGATGACGGCCAGAATGACCGAGATCGTCATTTTCCCCTTTGCTTCCCCAACAAAACTGAACAGGACTTTGATGGGGTTTTCCTGTTTTTCTTTCACAATCGTGCACCTCCACTGTTTCAAACGATTGCCCCATGTCCTGCTTCTTCCAGACAGCCGCAATAATTCTCCATAATTGCCTGCAGGGCATTCAGGCTGCTGGAATGGGAGCGTTCAATGATTGCGTTGCACCGTTTTGCTTCCGATACGGCAATTTCCTTCATCTTATGGGAGACCGTATTTGTAAACAGAATAATCAGATCAGGCGATCCGATTTTACGTTTCAAGTCGTTCTTTGTTTTCACATAAACCTTCGCCTTGCAGCCATATTTTTCGCAGGTATCGACGTAAAGCCGCTGCATGCAATGATTTCCGCCCACAATGACAACACTCATGGCCTTCCTCCTTTCTGCTTTGTTAGAATGGTCTAACAAACGTTTTGTTTTTTAGCGCCTAATTAGAGGTCTCTAACCAGAAAAGTTGATTATTTTGTTAGTTTCGTCTAACCCAATATATAAGTTTAATAACTCTAACTTGATTTGTCAATGATTTTTTAGAAATATTGGTTTTTGGGTTAGAGTGTGCTAAACCTGTTCCATACTGTTGAACGACGATGCCTGCACGATTTGTGTAATCGTTATAGGGTAAAGAAAGTGTTTATAGCATATCTTCAGGAAAAAAGATTTTCCCTCAGCCGGTCGATGGCCGGGGTCTCCATACCGCTTTTTTGTATCAGCCTATCGAATTCCCTTTGCAGTGCCTGCATTTCAGGCTTTGCGGCCACGGTATGTTTTGCCATCGTGACTTCCGCCAGTTTGGTACCCATGAATATTCGGAACGCCGTCGCCAGCAGACCCGTCGGAAGCTTGAAAAGATTCAGCTTCGGCGGGGTTGTTTGGATCCCCAGCCGGCGTAATATACGAAGGCCCTCTTTTATCCCGCGGATCATCAGCCGTACGTCGGCATACGAACGGGAAAGGGCGTAATTGTCTCCGCCGTACTTGTAGAGCGCGTTCGCAATGTTCGTAACCACAGCCACATGGGTCTTCTGCCAGCTGTCCATATCCCGGGTGGCGACGGACGGAATCCCGGCGCGGCGGAAGGCACGCACAAGTGCCTTGAGCCTCGGCGTCATCCGCCCGCTGTATTCGGCAAAAGTTGTGGTCTGGAAGATACGCATCGGCCCCTTGCCTATAAAATAGGTAACCTGCCCGTCTTTTCGCTCACCGCCTGCGGATGGGAAGCCAAACATGAGCCGATTTTCTCCGACGGCCTCTGCCCACGCATCATACCCAGAGGCCGTATTGACCACAAACACGATGTTTTGCGATTGGTTTTCCGAAAGGGCAGGCAACACATCATTTACCTGTGTGCGCTGCATAGCAACAAATAGATAGTCGAACCGCTCCTCCGGTTTCAGAGTATCAATCACCCTGACAAATGCCTGCTCCCGTTGCCTCGCGCCCGGCCGCAGCAGAATCACACCGTTTTCCTGAAGTTCACCGAGCCGTTTCCCACGTGCCAAAACGGTGATGTCGCAACCGGATAAAGCAAGCTTCCCGGCGAACACGCTGCCGATCACCCCCGCGCCATAGATCAGTATTTTCATAGGAAAGCCCCCTTTAATATGCCATTACGCTTAATTAATATAGCATAATTAATATGAAAAAAGTCTGATTAGAAAGTATAATCCAATGTTATTGCATATTGAATGTATCAGGCAAAAATGATAAAATACTCTTAGTTAGATATTTCTAACTGTAGATGGCCGGACGTGAAGGATACGGCGCAGAAGAAGACTGTGCCTGAGAAAGAGGCGTAAAATGAATTATGGAATCATCACCATCGGTTCTCAAGGTGACATTGATCCCTTTGTTGCCCTGGGAAAGCGGCTTCAAAGCCGTGGGCATCATGTGCGGATTGCCGCGTTCCGAAGGTTTGAAGAATATATCCGGTCGGAAGGCTTTGAATACGCGCCGCTCGCCGGGGACGCCGCCGAAGTGATCCGGCTGCTGATCGGAGAACAGGTCTCCTCGTTTCAATACTTCCGTAATCTTGAGTTATTATTGAAGCCTGTAAAAGATGAATTTCTTTCCAACATTCTTTCCGCCTGCAGGGGCATGGATGCGATCCTGTATTCGCTGCTCGGTGCCGTGGCATGGCATGCGGCGGAGAGCCTGCGTATCCCGTGCTTTCGTGTATTCTTTTTCCCGGCGGATCCGACGGGGGAGTTCCCGGCGATGACTGCACCCGATTTACCGTTTGGCCCCACATATCACAGATTCACGTTTGCCTGCGGGGATTTTCTTTGGACCCGCGCCACGCGGAAGCTGCTGAACGATTGGCGGGAAAGTTTGGGGCTTGCAAAAATACGTCCATTCGCTTTTCCCTACCGAAATTTACATGGAAAGCCGGTTCCCACTCTTTACGCGTACAGCCCGATCGTTGCGCCGAAGCCTGCCGAATGGGACGGGAACAAGCACGTTACCGGGTATTGGATCCGGGATTCGCGAGCCGATTGGAAACCGGACAAAGCGCTTGCTGATTTTCTGGAAGCGGGAAGCCGGCCGATTTATATCGGCTTTGGCAGCATGGTCGGTGGGTCCTTTGAACAGGTTCTTGACATTGTATTGAAGAGCCTTCGCTTAACAAAGCAGCGCGCCGTCCTTTCCGCCGGATGGGGCGATTTGCGGGAGCAGCATTTGTCCGGCATGATCCATCAGGTGGGATTCGTTCCTCATGAATGGCTTTTCCAGCATGTCGCCGCTGTAGTCCATCACGGCGGGGTGGGGACGACGGCCGCAGGATTGCGTGCGGGCATTCCGACGATCGTTGTACCGTTTGGGGGCGATCAGCCCTATTGGGGCGATCGTGTTTATCAATTGGGGGCTGGGCCGAAACCAATCCCGCGAAAGAAATTGGATGTAAAACGCCTTTCTTCGGCTATTTTGCAGGCCGTCAGCAGCCGGGAAATCATTGAGAACGCGAAACGGATCGGAGAAAAGCTGTGCGCTGAGGACGGTGTCGGAAGAGCAGCGGATATTATTGAACGCGAGACAAAATAGAGGAGTATATTGTTATTGCATCACGTATATTGACAAACGGAAGGAACTTTGGTAATATATTGATGTTAGAACAATCTAACTTGTGGTCTGTTATGCAGCTGACTGTTGCTGCTTAATTGATAATCATCAAAAGAAAAGAGGTTGTTTTGTATGAGTAAAATCGCAGTCGTTTATTGGAGCGGTACGGGCAACACCGAGAAAATGTCCGCGCTGGTCGCGGAAGGGGCAAGAACTTCGGGTGCCGAAGTGGCGATATATACGGCGTTGGAATTTTCAGCCGATTTGATGGACGCTTATGACGCCGTTGCGTTCGGCTGCCCATCCATGGGCGCAGAGCAGTTGGAGGAAAACGAATTTGAGCCGATGTTTTCTTCCTGCCAAAGCAGATTGAAAGGGAAAAAGATTGCGCTTTTTGGTTCCTATGGCTGGGGTGACGGCGAGTGGATGAGGAACTGGGAGGCAGTCTGCATCTCCTATGGCGCAACGCTTGCCTGCGACAGCGTCATATGCAACGAAGCGCCGGACGAGGAGGCGGGCGAGGCCTGTAAGGCGTTGGGCAAGGCACTGGCATAACAACATTAATCCAGGGAAAAGAACCATGTTAGCATATAAGTGTTAGACATATCTAACTTATTGGTAACTATGACTATATATTGTTAGCAATGACCGAATCGGAAGACGGAAGGTGGGTGACACGGGTGAGTAGGATAGAAAAATATCTGGTAAGTTATTGCGCTCCCACATTGGCAGGTCTTAAAACAGGTGGGCTGTTCAATTATTATTTCCCGTGCAGAGACGGATTGGAGCAGTCGCTGCTTGCCGGTAATCGCCAGCTAAACAGAAAAGGGGTCTTTCTTGAGGCGATACGTGTTGAGAAAACCCATGCTTTGATTTTTGTATACCGGAGATCGAGGCTGAAGGAGGATTTGCGAAAAAACGGAGTTGCGGAGTTTCTTTCTTTGTACGGATATCAAAGGAATTCCATTGCGCATTGCATCAGGCATTTAAAAAACCGGTTTGCGTCGGAGAAAAAATTTCCTCATGAAATTGGTGTCTTTCTGGGCTATCCATTGGAAGATGTGATCGGCTTTATCAAAAACGCCGGCCATAACAGCAAATGCGTAGGCTGCTGGAAGGTCTACAGCAATGAATGCGAGGCGATGAAATTGTTCGAAAAATACAGGAGGTGCAAGAAGATATACCAGAAATCGTTTTCTGCCGGCAGATCCGTTGTGCAGTTGACAGTGGCTGTCTGATTCCATCCGCTCTTCTTATTCAGTAAATCAGAAAAAAGGTAATTGTTATGAGTAAGATTGCAATCGTTCCCTGGAGCGGAACGGACAACGATTTCAGAGGTTGCGGGTCTGTCAACCGGGCAGACGGTATCTTTTCGAGGAGGGTTTTCCATGTCCTGGAAAGTATGGGTCATAATCGTCTATGCGGTGCTTGTATTATTAAAGAACATTTTACGAAAAAAATATAGACGGAAGAGGACTGACAGTTATCCTTCCTGACATTGGATGCAGCAATATGCTGACGGCCCCCATGTCCTCTCCGGTTCGCACAATGAACCTGTTGTATCTATATCTGCCGCATATTATAGGTTTTTTTATCGGAAGAAGTCGATTATGGGAGATCGACTTCTTCCGTTTTTTACAGTATAATTAAAATCAGGAGTAAGGAGAGTAAAATTTTTCTTGTAATGGATAATGGTAAATGGTAAAAAGTATGTATGGATAAGAGTTATATGGAATCCTATCGTAAAAATTATTGTTTTAAGGGGATAAGCGATATGATATTGTCGGATAAAACCATAAGGAAACTGCTAAAGAATAAAGAGCTGGAAATAGATCCGTTAGAGGATATACAGATACAGCCTGCAAGCGTCGATATTCGTCTGGGAAACACATATACCATAGTGGAAGATACTTCTTCCGGCGTAATTCAACTATCAGGTAAAATCCAGTATAAGACAATCCAATCGGACAAATATCTGCTCATGCCCGGGCAATTTGTTTTAGCAACGACAATGGAATATTTTAAATTGCCGGATAACATGACAGCTTTTGTCGAGGGGAGAAGCTCCATTGGCCGATTGGGGTTATTCATACAAAATGCGGGCTGGGTGGATCCTGGATTTGAAGGAGAGCTTACCCTGGAACTCTTCAATGCCAATCGATGCGCCATTGAACTGCAAGCCGGCCGCCGCGTCGGACAATTGGTGTTTGCACAGCTCGATCAGAGTGCCTACAGGCCGTATCAAGGAAAATACCAGGGACAAAAGGGCGCAACAGGCTCACGTATTTATTTGGATGACGACAAATGTGCCAAATAAGGATATAATATATTTGGTAGAGGAGGATAGCCTCTTTATTTTCAAATTCAGATAAATCGGGCACCAAAGAATGCCTGACGCCATTAAGGAGGAACACGAATGGAAAAGCTGACATTTGCCATGGAAAATTATCTGGAAGCGGTATACGAGCTTTCAAGCGAAGAGAACGGTGCGCGAGTGTCCGATATCGCCGACCGGCTGGGGGTTACAAGACCCAGCACCAACAGTGCTATGGCGACGCTCTCTGAAAAAGGACTGATCACAAATGAAAAATATGGGGAGATTTTCCTGACGCCTACTGGAAGAAAACTGGCACAACTTACCTCCAATAAGCATCGTACGATCCAGAAGTTTTTTACGGAAATCCTGAAATTGAACTTTGAGACGGCGGATACGGACGCCTGCGCGATCGAGCATGTGATCAGCAATGATTCCATCCAAGCCATGCAGGATTTTATGCGCGCATACAAAAGTTCCGGCGGACATATCCCGGCTAAGGAATAGCGCAACATCAGACAAGGAAATCAAAAAAGTGAAGGCAAACAAGCGAAGAAAAGAAGTCTCTGTGGAGTATGATCCGTCTCGGATAAGTCTGGATCAAATCAGGCAGGCGATAGACAATACCGGGTATGAAGTGGTGCTGCAGTCCTCATAAAAGTCTGGTTGGGAAAGAAAAAAACGAATTCAGGGAAGGGCAGAAAAAACAACAGATCAGTCAATATTTTTTAGTTGCTAAAAAATATTGACTTTTTTGTTTAGCTGCTATAAAATATTTACAGGTGAGAGATATGAAAGACACAGGGAAAAAAGAAAATCTGATAAAAAAGCTGTATCAGGCTTTGAATATCATGATCTGCGAGCTGAAAATCGCAAGAAGCTATGGGACAGCGCACAAGCTGACCTATTCGGACATCTGCCTGCTGAAGTGCGTGCAGCACAACAAGGATGCCAAAGCAAGCGACCTGTCGCAATACCTGGGGATCACCAACGGCGCGGTAGCCCAGCTTGCCAAAAAGCTCGAGAGCAAGGGATATTTGGAGCCATACCGCATCACCGGCAACAAAAAAGAAGTGTATTATAAGCTGACGGCCGGCGGAGAGACGGCCTGCCGGGGATATGACGAGCATTACGGAAAGGTGAAATCCGGCATAGAGGAATATATTTCCGAATTGGACGACGACACCGTTGAAAAGATCATCGGGCTATTTGATCTTTTCGCCGAGAGCATCGCCGTGAACGAACATTGCTCGATCAGTCATACCGCAGGCAAAACCGGTCGTTTTCAGGAAACAATGAGGAAGAGGTGCGAGAAATGCCAAAGAATTTACTGAGCATACGAAATCTGTGTGTGTCCGCCGGCGGGCAGCGCATACTGGACGGAGTCGATCTTGATATATACGCGGGAGAGGTGCATGTGCTGATGGGACCCAACGGTGCGGGAAAATCCACCCTGGCCAACGTCGTAATGGGCGATCCGCGTTACCATGTGGACGAAGGGAACATCCTTTTCGAAGGCGAGGATATTACCAGCGAAAAGCCGGATGCGCGCGCCAGAAAGGGCATTTTCCTTTCCTTCCAGGCGCCGGAGGAAATCCCTGGGATCACCGTCGAGAACTTTCTGCGCGCCGCAAAAGCGGCTTATACCGGGGAAGCGGTACGGCTCGTTCCTTTCCGGAAAGAGCTTCGGGCCAAGATGGAAGAGCTGGGAATCGATCCCTCCTATGCAACCCGGTACCTCAATGTGGGGTTTTCCGGCGGGGAAAAGAAGAAGAATGAAATCCTGCAGATGGCTGTGCTGAATCCGAAGCTGGCGATTTTGGATGAAACGGATTCCGGCCTGGATATCGATGCGGTAAGGACGATCTCCGAGAGCATTCATCGTTACAAGAATGAGGAGAATGCGATCCTCATTATTACGCACATCACGAGGATCCTGCAAAGTCTTCCTGTGGATTATGTACACATCATGGCGGATGGACGTCTTGTCAGGACCTCCGACTCGTCTGTGATCGAACAGATCAGTCGGGACGGCTTTGCCTCGGTCCTTGAGTGAACGTGGAAATATGGAAGGGACGAAAATGGAAAGAACAAAGATTGCGGAAAAAATGGAACGGCAGAGGACAATGCTGGAGGAAATCGACAGGGAGCGTTTTGATTTTCGCGACGCGGACCAAAGCCGCTATAAGACAGGCAAGGGTCTGACCGCCGATATCGTAACGGAAATATCGAAACTGAAAAACGAGCCGGACTGGATGCTGGAGCATCGCCTCCGGTCGCTGGATATCTACAACCGGTTGCCCATGCCTTCCTGGGGGCCTCCCCTCGACGAACTCAACATGGATGAAATCGTCACTTATGTGAAGCCTGACACAAGTATGAAAAACGACTGGAACCAAGTGCCCGGGTACATCAAAAACACGTTTGAACGACTGGGGATCCCTCAGGCGGAACGGGAGTCGCTGGCAGGCGTGGGCGCACAGTATGATTCGGAAGTGGTTTACCACAATATCCGGGAGGAGCTGCGCAAGCAGGGCGTGATCTATACCGATATGGAGACGGCTGTACGGGAGCATGAGGATATGGTGCGGGAGCTTTTTATGAAACTCGTGCCGCCGGAGGACCATAAGTTCGTGGCACTGCACGGGGCTGTCTGGTCGGGAGGCTCCTTTGTTCATGTGCCGGAAGGGGTGCGCCTGGATATTCCGCTGCAGTCCTATTTCCGGCTCAACGCGCCCGGGGCGGGACAATTCGAGCACACGCTGATCGTCGTGGAAAAAGGGGCCGGCGTTCATTTCATCGAAGGTTGCTCGGCTCCGAAATACAATGTACTCAATCTGCACGCCGGCTGTGTGGAGCTGTATGTCCGGGAAGGCGCCACCCTGCGGTATTCCACCATCGAGAATTGGTCCAGGAACATGATGAATCTGAATACCAAGCGCGCCCTCGTGGAAAAGAACGGAACCATCGAGTGGATTTCCGGGACCTTCGGTTCCCATATCACCATGCTTTATCCCTCCAGCATCCTGAAAGGCGAGGGGGCCCGCTCTACGTTTACGGGTATCTCCTTTTCCGGAAACGGGCAGAACCTGGACACCGGCACCAAGGTGGTACACGCCGCGCCCAACACTTTCTCCACAATCCATTCCCGCTCCATCTCCAAGGACGGGGGGGTCGCCGTTTACCGCAGTGCCGTCGATATCCTGCCGGGGGCTGTCGGATCGAAATCCTCCGCCGTATGCGAATCCCTGATGATGGACAACGCTTCCCGCGCGGACACGATACCGGTCATAGACATTCGCTGCGACCGGTCGGACGTCGGGCATGAAGCAAAAATAGGACGTATCAGCGATCAGGCCGTCTTCTACCTTATGACAAGGGGACTGACGGAGGAGGAGGCCAAGGCGATGATCGTCCGGGGGTTTGTGGAGCCTGTCGCGAAGGAACTCCCTCTGGAGTATGCGGTCGAGATGAACAGGCTGGTCAGCCTTGAGCTGGAAGGAACCATCGGTTAGGAGGCACACACAATATGAACCACGATATACGACAACTTCAAGATACAGGGGAAACAGGAAAAATTCAAGATACAGGGAAAGTCGAGGTAACGTTTCAACGGATGCCGATACGCACCTGGAGCCGTTCCCATGTGAATGACGCCAAACTGGTCCTGCAAGGGCCGGATAAGATATCCTTTCCGGATGGAACGGACAGGAAAGCGGATTTTCCGGCAAAAGGGCATCCCGCATCGGAACAAACCATTCCGGAACAGACGAAGCAGGTGCAAAATTTTGATGGGCTTGTCCTGGGGGAGGATGCGGCCGGGTTGTTTGTTTCCGCCCAAATGGGGGCATTCCTGGACGAGCGTGCGAACCGGCGGTATTATCTCCGGATCCCCGACGGCCAAGCGGAAAAGGAGCCGATCCTTCTGTCGCTGCATCCGGATACTGAAGATCCGATTCTTGTGGACGATGTCATCATAGAGGCGAAGGAGGGTTCCCGCGCAACCGTCATCCTGAATTATACGTCCGAAGCCGGCGCGCCGGTTCGTCATTACGGCCGAACCCGCGTGATTGCCCACCGGAACGCCGAGGTGAAGCTGATAAAGATACAAATGCTGAACCGGAACGCCGACCATGTGGATGCCGTCGGAGGCGTCGTGCACGAGGGAGCGCAGCTTGATGTGATCCTGGCGGAACTGGGTGCGGCCCGGCAGACCTCAAGCTGTAACATCATTCTGGAAGGAGAGGGCGGCGGCGCCAAACTGGATGCGGTTTATCTTGGAGACGGCGAACGATCGCTGGATATGTCCTATCGCGTGGAACACCGGGGCAGAAAGACGGTCTCCCATATCTGCGCGAAGGGCGTTCTGATGGAGCGGAGTAAAAAGGTCTTTCGCGATACGCTGGATTTTATCAGCGGCTCGTCCGGTTCCAAGGGGCGGGAAGAAGAAAGCGTGTTGATGCTCAGTCCCGAGGTACGCAATATCTCGGTCCCTTTGATGCCGTGCGGAGAAGATGACGTCGAGGGAGAGCATGCGGTATCTTCGGGAAGGCCGGACGAAAGGATCCTGTTCTATCTGGCAAGCCGCGGGATCGATGAGGTGGAGGCTAAAAAGCTGCTGACGGAGGCCGCCGTTTCCTCCATTGTGGAAAAAATACCGGATGCGTCGATCCGTGACGCGATACTCGCCGTTATGCGCAAGTCCATTGAGAAGGGGGAGGAAACGGCTTGAACAAATATCTGCATGATTTTCCATTGCTGTGCCAGACGGATGAGAAGGGCCGCCGCCTCGCCTATCTCGACAATGCCGCTACAACGCAGAAGCCGCGCTCTGTGTTGGATGCGATTGCGGCCTACTATCAGATATCCAATGCCAACCCGCACCGGGGAATCTATGACTTAAGCATGGAGGCCACAAAGGCGCTTGAGTCCGCCAGGGAAAAGGTCCGTATGTTTTTGGGAGCTCAAAAAACCGAGGAGATCATTTTTACAAAAAGCGCCACCGAGTCCCTCAACCTGGTGGCCCAAAGCTATGGAATGTCCCATGTGGGTCCCGGCGACCGAATCGTTCTGGCTATTTCCGAGCACCACAGCAACCTGGTGCCGTGGCAGATCGTGGCGCAGGCCAGGCAGGCGGAGCTTACCTATTTATATACCGACAAATCCGGGCGTATTCCCCCGGAGGAAATCCGGAACAAGATCACCGGCCGGACCAGAATCGTTGCGGTTGCCCACGCCTCCAACGTGACCGGAGTGATCCATCCTCTGGGGCCGATCATAGAACGGGCCCATCAGGTTGGAGCGGTTGTCGTTGTGGACGGTACCCAGAGCGTTCCTCACATGGCGGTGGATGTGTCCGCCCTGGACGCCGACTTCTATGTGTTTTCCGCTCATAAAATGCTGGGACCGATGGGCATGGGCGTGCTCTACGGAAAAGAAGCACTGCTCAGCGATATGCCCCCGTTTTTATACGGCGGCGATATGATCGAATATGTAGAAGAGCAAACGTCGACCTTCGCACCTTCTCCGCAGAAATTCGAGGGCGGCACCCAGAACGTGGGCGGCGCCGCAGGGCTTTCCGCTGCCATCGATTACCTGGACAAGGCGGGCATGGAAAACGTCCTGATTTATGAAAGGAAGCTTACGGCCTATCTGCTGGACCGGCTGCACAGCGTACCGCACCTGAAGATCGTAGGACCCGACAGTCCGGAGGACCGGATCGGCGTGGTATCCTTTGTGATGGAAGACGCCCATCCCCACGATGTGGCGACGATCCTGAACGCGGACAAGGTCGATATCCGCTCCGGACATCATTGCGCCCAGCCTTTTCTTCATTATCTGGGTGTGCAGGCCACATGTCGCGCCAGCCTCTATCTGTACAACACGGAAGAGGACATCGATCGCCTGGCGGAAAGCCTGAAAAGCGTCAGGAGGTGGCTGAACATTGGAGTTGGGTGACTTATATACCGAAGTCGTAACGGAATACAGCCGTTCCCAGAAACACAGGCATCCCCTGGCTCATCCCGACGTCACGGTACGGGGCGTCAACCCGAGCTGCGGAGACGACATCAGCCTGGAGCTGAAGGTGAAGGACGGGGTCATCGAAAATACCGCGATCCTGGGAAGCGGCTGTGCGATATCGCAGGCGTCTGCCGCCATTATGGCCGATCTGATCGAGGGAAAATCGACAGCGGAAGCGGGACGTCTGGCCGGGCTGTTTCTCGGCATGATCCGGAAGACCGTAACCGATGAAAAGGAATTGGAAGAACTGGAGGACGCATTGGCGCTTCAGAACATTTCCAACATGCCCGCCAGGGTTAAGTGCGCGGTGCTTGCCTGGCATACGCTGGAAGAGGCGTTGAAGAAGCTCGAAACCTCCGATTGATTTTCAGCCGGGAGAGAATAACATGGGGAAGCTGCTCAATATTGTATATGATCAGAAACAGGAAAAGACCTGTATTTTGGATAGGTACCTGCCGGAAACCGATACTCATCCGGTACTTAGGAGGCATGAAGTGGGAGCACGCCGGCCCGGAGTGTCTCATAGGAACAGGGCGTTTCATAGGAAAGAGTGTTGCTCTTCTATTCGACATGAAATAATCCGCTATGCAGCGTAATAGAAAGATTCAAGGATTACAAAGCAGAGGATCGATGTCGGCAGTATATATCACGGCAATGGCAACGTTTAATAAAATGGATAATGTGGTATAATTTATAGCGTCGGTTATATTACACTTATTGTTTAGGAGGGGAATACATGAAAAAGAAAGTACTTATACTGCTGACAGCTCTTGCACTTGTTGCCGCGTTGTTTGCAGGATGCGCTTCACAGCCGAAGGAGGGAACGGAGGGTCAACAGCCGAGTGGAGACCAGGAGCCGGAGGCAATGACATCCGCTTCCATAGTAAATGATGAAACAGCTTTTGTAAAAGCGATCGGTAGGGATGGAACCTGGATTATCGCTACATTGAAAGATCTGGAAATCGATCAGGATTTGGTCGTGGAAGGGGAGTTCCACGACAAGGACAATGCATCCAGTGATTTGTATCGCAAGATAGCGCTCTATGCACAGGATGATGATCGCAACGTAACGGCCAGATACAAGCTGACAGCACCAAAGCTGACCGTTAAGAGTCCCAACACCAAAATCCAGGGAGGGACATTTGTCGGTGACGTTTATGTGGAAAGCGAAGGCTTTTCGGTAGAGGACGCCACGATCGAAGGAAATGTCTACTTTGCTACGAAGGAATACCAGGATTCTGCCAATTTGGACAGCGGAACCGTAACCGGAGAAGCAAAAGTACAGGAATAAAGTGATATATTGTAAATAGCCAATAAAAGAACCGCTTCCGAATAAGGGAAGCGGTTTTTACCTTTACTGGATCTCATTTTGTACCACTCACAAAAATAGTTTCCTATCGAATCGGGTCGTTTGTTTCATATCTTACCGAATGGTTATTTCTGATCGGAACGACAAGTCAAAAAACGACAAAATATAATAAATATTCACAATTGACTGACAATAGCCTGCATGGTATAATAAAGGTGTGGAAAATTATTGGATATCTCTAAAAACAATAAAGCTCTCTATAGTTCCAGAATTTCATACTTCTGCAAAAGAAGACCTTCATTCATTGGTAAGATCTATCTTGTATTATGATATTCTTTGGTAAAACCGCAACATGTTTCGCAGCTTGAAAAGTCAGATCTTTTTGACATCGCCGTTTGTGGCATTGTTTTTTTTATCCGGTTGGGGACAAAGCCGCCTGGGGTTTTCTACCGATTTCATTTTACAAGGGGTGATACGATTGGCTAAAAGAAGACGATTCCGCAAGGATGATATGGAACTGACCCTTCTTGCCCTGCCGACTTCCATCTGGTACCTGCTGTTCAGCTATCTGCCCATGTTCGGCATCCTTGTCGCGTTCAAACGCTTCAAGCCTCTCCCCAGGACAAATTATATCGTCAGCCTGCTCAGGAGCGAATTCGTCGGGATCGATAATTTCAAATTCCTTTTTGCAACGCCGGATGCCTGGATCATGTTCCGCAATACGCTGCTTTACAATATCGTATTTATCCTTCTGGGGATCCTCATTCCGGTCACATTGGCCATTCTTATCTCACAGCTTCGTTCCAGGATCCTGGCCAAGATATATCAGACCAGCATCTTTCTTCCGTATTTTCTGTCCTGGGTGGTCGTCGGATATTTTGTTTTTTCCTTTCTCAGCGTGGACAAGGGATTGATCAACAGCATCCTGAAGCTGAATGGCAGGGATCCGGTCCAGTGGTATATGGAGAGAAAATATTGGCCTTATCTGATTGTTTTTCTGAATGTTTGGAAAGGCATGGGCTATGGCATGGTTGTCTATCTCGCAAGCATAACGGGGATTGACGCCGCCCTGTACGAAGCCGCTATCATTGACGGCGCTTCCAAGCGGCAGCAGGTCCGTTACATTACCCTGCCCATGCTGAAGCCCATTATCACCATATTGTTCATTCTTTCGGTAGGCAGGATATTTTCCACCGATTTCGGGCTGTTTTACCAGGTACCGCGGAACTCCGGTCCTTTGGTGGATGTGACGCAGACGATCGATGTCTATGTGTATAAAGCCCTCATGGGTATGAACAATATCGGGTTCTCCTCCGCGGCCGCTTTCCTGCAGTCTATTTTCGGCCTGGTCACGATTCTGACGGCCAACTTCATCGTGAAGAAAATCGATCCGGAAAGGGGGTTGTTCTGATGTTGGAGAGAAAAACGGGCTTCCGGTCAAAAAGCATTGTTGACGGTGCGCAGCGGTTCAACCAGATATCCATGCCGGCGGATATCCTGTTCAATATCCTGTTTCTTATCATCGCCCTGGTGTGTATTATTCCGCTTGTATTTGTCGTCATTATCTCCTTATCCTCCAATGACTCCATCCGGACCATCGGCTACAGCTTTACTCCCAACGAATGGTCCCTCAGCGCATACAGTTACCTGTGGCGCATGCGGGCTTATATCGGAAGGGCTCTTTTCGTGTCCGTAGGGATAACCGTCATCGGTACCATTCTGGGGCTGCTTCTCAACTCCACCATGGCGTATGTCCTGCCGAGGAAAAGTTTCAGGCTTCGCAGGTTCTTTACGCTCATGATCTTCATTCCGATGCTGTTCCATGGCGGCCTGGTATCCACCTATCTGATCAATACCAAGCTGCTGCATCTGGGCAACACCTATCTTGCCCTGATCCTGCCGCTTTGCGTTTCTTCCTTTTACATCATCGTGCTCCGGACTTATCTGCAGACCACCATACCCGATTCGGTGATCGAGTCCGCCCGGATAGACGGGGCATCCCAACTGCGCATTTTCTTCCATATCGTCCTGCCTGTTTCCTTGCCCGGACTGGCAACCATAGGGTTGTTCCTTGCTTTTGCCTATTGGAACGACTGGTTCACCACCATGCTGTACATCCAATCCGATCATGCCAATATGTTCCCCCTCCAGTATGTATTGGTCGATATCGAGCAGAACATCCAGAATATGATCCGAAATGCGCAATATATGATGCCCGGCCAGTCCCTGGACAATATTCCGGCGGAATCCGTCCGTATGGCGATTGTAGTCTTTGTGGTGCTGCCCATTGCCATGGCCTATCCGTTCTTTCAGAAGTATTTTATAACCGGGCTGACCATCGGGTCGGTGAAAGGCTGATTCATCACGGTCCCAGACCGGTGAATATAATAAATGAAAAGGGGGTTTTTCCATGAAGAGACGTGTTTTTACTCTGCTGCTCGCGACTCTGTTTGTGCTGCTTGCATTGACCGGCTGTTC
>ENA-UOOK01003915-UOOK01003915.1-fermentation-metagenome-genome-assembly--contig:-NODE-3915-length-16467-cov-7.283878_pt1 | contig 16467 bp, 15 predicted proteins | sample MGYA00245777_ERZ724023 | MGnify/ENA primary metagenome ERZ724023 (study PRJEB28704, sample SAMN03018312) | fermentation metagenome | biome: anthropogenic terrestrial biome; feature: soil; material...
GTGCCCGGGCGCGGTGCAGCGGCGAAACGCTGCCCGCTCGCAGAGCGGAATAATTCGTTTCGCCCTGTGGGCGACCAGCGCTGTCCGCGCGCTGGACAGCGTGCGGCAACGTGCCGCCGCGAAGGACTTTTATCTTTGGGGAATCCGGGCGGGGCGCACGAACGATAAAAAAACTTCAGACCCAGGAGCCCCCTTATGAAAATCGGTGTGATCGTTGAAATGTTCCGCTGTCCGCTGGAAGAAGGCTTCCGCAAAGCCGCCGCCCTCGGCGTTTCCGGCATCCAGATCTATGCCCTGAGCAAATACTTTGACATGCTCAACGAACCGGACGCCCGGCTGAAAGAGCTGAAAACGCTCGCCGACGCCCACGGCCTCGAATTCGCCGCCGTCTGCGCCGACCTCGGCGGACACGGCTTCACCGACCCGGCGGGCAATCCCGCCCGGCTCGAAAAAACCCGCCGGATCATGGAGCGGACCCGATTTTTCGGCACCGGCGTCCTGACCACCCATATCGGCGTGGTCCCCACGGACCGCAATTCTAAAATTTACTCGGAAGTCGTCGAAGCCATGCGCGAAGTCGGGCGACTGGGCGCCGCCAACGGCATCACCCTGGCCATCGAAACCGGCCCCGAAACCCCGGAAGTCCTGAAAAACTTCCTGATCGACGTCGGCAGCCCCGCCATCGCCGTGAACATGGACCCCGCCAACCTCGAAATGGTCCTGAACTGCAATTCGGCGGAAGCGGTGAAAACGCTCGCCGGTCATATCGTCCACACCCACGCCAAGGACGGCATCCACCTCCGCCCCTGCGACCCGAAGGAAGTCTATGACGCGTTCGCCGAGGGCGGTTTCGACGCACTGGTCGAGCGCACCGGCGAACTGTTCCGCGAAGTCCGGCTGGGCCAGGGACAGATCGACTGGGACGCCTATCTGCAGGCATTGCGCGATACCGGGTTTGACGGTTTCCTGACCGTGGAACGCGAGGTAGGCGACGACCCTGACGCCGAAATCGCCGCCGCCGTACAGTTCCTCCGTGGCAAGCTGAACCTCTGACCCGGCCCGGAGCGCCGGGTTGCAGGGTATTCAGGGAATAGAGGGAATTGTAATATCCCTGCCGCTCAAGCAGATCGGCGTGAGTGCCCTGTTCGACGATGGTGCCCTTGCGCATGACATAGGTGTAGTCGGCGTTTTTCACCGTCGAAAGCCGGTGCGCAATGATTATGGTGGTGCGGTTGTGACAGAGCCGTTCCATGGCGTTGCGAATCAATTCCTCGCTTTCGTTGTCCAGCGACGAAGTGGCTTCGTCAAAGATCAGGATCGGCGGATTTTTCAGGAACACCCGGGCGATGGCGATGCGCTGGCGCTGGCCGCCGGACCAGTTGCTCCATCTCATTGACGACCGTCCGGCGGTCTTTCAACCGCAGCGCCCCGAGGTCGTTGGACTCAAACGCCGTGGCAGGGTCAAAGCTGTAACCGGACCGGCTGACGGTGCGCGACATTTCGTTCCGCGCGCGTGGCATCACGCCCATGCTCCGGGCGGGTGGCTCCGTCGCCGTGGGCGTGATAGATGACGTAAGGATACATCTCCAGCACGTCCGGGTCATACAATGACCTGGTGACGCCCGACCGCCTCAGCCATCGCGCGGTTCTGCTCCAACACCAGATTCAGCCGGGTGGTCGACGCCAGGTTCTCGGTGTTGCCGAAGGCGGTCATGGCGATCTGGTTGAAACCTTCGCCGGACTTCACGCCGAGCGTGGAACCGAGCATATCGTTGAACATTACATTGTCGCCAGCCAGAACGGGGTTACCGCCGGTGATTGCCGGTTCGTTGATGAAATCGGTTCCGGCACGGTGGATCAGCGCCAAGCCGTCCCACAGGAAATTTTCGGTGCCGTCTTTGGTGGTCGAACTGGCAATCTGACCGCCGATATGATAATCAAATCCGGCGATGGTTTCGCCGTTTTCGAGGGCATTCAGGATTTTGTCCAGATAACCGTATTCATAGGTTTTGTCGCCCTCTTTGACCAGGCGGCCCGCTCCATCGTACCGATAAGTGGTGGTTGTACCGTCCATGGTGCTGCTGACGAGCTGATTGGCTTTGTCGTAAGTAAATGTGGTGGTCTTACCGTTGACTGTTTTACGCAGGATATTGCCTGCCGGGTCATAGGCGTATTGCTCCACCGGAGTGCCGCCGCTGTCAACCACCGCCAGAAGCTGGCCGCGCTTGTCGTAGCTGTACATCTGGATACTGGCATTCACCCGCCGTTCGGTGATCATACCGTCCTTGGCGTAAAAATACTCCAGTTCCGCTACTGCTCCCGTGGTTGATTTGAACTCCATTGCATGGAGACCGAGCGCACAGACCAACGCCCCCAACATTCCGAAAAACTTCTTCCCGTTTTTCATTTCGCCGCCTCCATTTTGTTCAATTCACAACAAACTACATCAAGTTGTCGATTAATAAACCCTGTTTCTCAGAGTTTTCAAACGGGCTTGCCGGGTTATTCCGCAGGCTTTCCCCAAGCTTGAGCGATTACTTGATTCGGGAGCGGGACGCGGTCTTCCGGTAGTACGTTACGTGCCTTGGCGGAGTCGGCGGCATAATATTTATGCTCAAGGTCATCGCCAATGAACGCTACCGGCATCGGCGCGGTCCGGCCGGCCTTCCAGGAACTCAGGTCGTCCAGGTAAAGCTCGTGATAATACAGAAGAAATGCACGGGCCAGCTTGAGCGAATCCGGCGGCACATCGTGCGGATGGTTCGGAAATGACTTCCAGATGATATCCACGCCTTTCCGGCGGGCGTTTTCGACAAAATTACGGCTGATGATGTAGCGGGACGTGTCGGCATCGCCGCAGGTGACCAGACCGGGAACGCCGCGCATCCGGGTGGTCGGCTCGTGAAACACACCGCAAGCATGAGAAACCCATGCCCGGGTCCATTCCGGGCGCCACGCCGGGAACAGATTCGAAGCCTGGCTGCCCGCCGAATAGCCGTAAAACAACAATTTCGTCAGGCAAATATTGTAATTCCGCTTGATCTGCTCCAGCGCGATCTGCAAAGCACGCCCGGACCAGACCTGAGGCTCCCAGTAGTTGTCGTCCTTCAAGCCCGGCGAAACGATGAAGATTCCGTTGTCGTCGCACCATTGTCCCCAGCCCATGCGCCCGGCGGCGTCGGCTTTGCCGTCGGTATTGCGTCCGCCGAACATCACCACCACCCGGTACGATTCGCGCCGGTTGGCGTCATAGCTTTTCGGCACCCGGTAATTGAAAAATGCCGTCTTATTGTTTGGCGCACGGGTCTTCACCTCAATCACGTCTGCAAAAGCCGAGCTGCCCCATCCCCCCAATACGGCCAACATCATTACCCAGTACCGCATAACACTCCTCTTTATTGATGTTCCAGATACTCCCATTGGCTCATCTTTTGCGTTGATACTTCTTGATTTCTTCAACTTTTTGATTCCGCCAAGAATCCTGCATTTTATCTTGTGCTTTATTTGGTGGGGTGGAATCAATTTGCTTCCATTTATAGAGGTCCCGGTACAACTGCGGGAAATACGGATCATAATGGTCAAGTGTCCGCGAACGTAAATCGGCTTGAATGTATTCATACCATAATTTCTGCTCCAATTTGGGATTATTTCGAGAGAATCGAGCCAGCATCTGCAAACCGCGATAATCTCCCAATTCGACCGTTTTTTGAAAGGCCTGTTCAGCTTCTTTTTGGCGTCCCAGTCTCTGTAAAATTTGTCCTTTCAGGAAAAATGCAGGTGCATAATCGGTCATACAGACTTTTTCTAAACAATTCAAAGCATTTGTGGTATTGCTATGCTGTTCCAGTTCAGCCATCAGCATTGCAGCCTTCAAATCCCCTTGCTTGCATGCACTCAATAACAGTTCATGGGGATTGAATTTAACTCCTTTAATCTCTTTTTCTGGCAAATCATTTCGAAAATGGCGGCTTGCCAGAATATATTGCGCCATGGGATCTGCTGCAGCCGCGGCCTGGATCAAATACATAATCGTCTCCGATGAAACGGCGTTTTTCTTCAGACCACTCCTGGGAGGGAGTTGCCCGATAATTCCCAACAGCCCAAGCAGCAGATGTTTATCGGGGAAACTGCTATTTTCCAGTAGTTTTATTGCCTTTGTGTTATCACCAGCCAGAAAGGCTTTAACGCTTGGATCGTCTGGATTTTTCATCACCCGCGCCAAAAATTGATATAATGCGTGGTCGGCAAAAATCAAATCTCGCTCGACCGTGAATTCGTCAAGGGATAACTGGTTATTCCTGCCCATAGCCAACAACATTTCAGGAATCGCCGCCGTGTCGCCAGCCTTAACGCCCTCCTTCAATAGACGAAGCTTTTCGGTGTTGTCAAGACCTTTGAAATATCTGGCTTTGGCCACATATGCGGAGGCATAACCCAAATTGATTGCTTGGTCTATAAAATATTTCGGCTGCATCTGCTCGTTTTTATTGATCCAAGAGTTAACATATCCCAATCCAAGCACATCTTTCAGAGAATAAGGTTCATAACCCAAGGCACCATATATCGCACACACTACCCCACGAAGATGTCTGGCATCATGCTCAAAATGGATATATTTATCCTGCAGTTTTTCTATTTTTTTGATAAAATCTTCGACCATAAAATATGGCCGATGGGCCTGGTCCCATTCAATAAACCATTCTAGTGCTTCAGCATTCTGGTAATTAAAGTCGCTGGCATTCCGCAGATAACGTAACGCTTTTTTGGTATCGACTGCCACTCCATATCCACGGTAATAACAAACTCCCAACTGATAAAACGCCAGCACGTGTCCATCTTGAGCTGCTTTCTCGAGGAGCCTGATCGCTTCCACTGGATAACAATAATCTTCATTGCCATACAAAAGCCGCAGAGCCACAGCATATTGTACCTCGGGATTCTTGTCTCTGTGCGCCAATCTGATTAATTCTTCTGCGTTGCCAATTGTTTTTTTCGACTCCGGCAGATACTGTCCATAAGGATACGGCGAAAACAGCGCAGGCTGCAAATCTTTAGTCTCTTCTATTTTATCGAACAGACGGATCACTGGTGAAGATATTTCCAGAAATTGGGGTTTGTCACCGACTTTAGAAGCCATACAAAGAATCCCCAAACTGCGGACCTTGGCTGGAGCATTATTCCCACTCGCACTGTTTCCATAATGAGAAGCAGCTAAACTACTATCTATATTCTCCTTAGGCCAATTTTTCACGCGCGCTCGTGTTGTGTGGACTTCGTTTTGACCATTGAAACTGGTTACTACTTCTTCTGTAGTGGTATCGAATATCACGCGCATGGACAGCGGTTCAAAATCCGGCCGAAATCGTGGGTTATTACGATAAACCATAACGACTGGATACATCGGACAATAACTGCTCGATAAAAAAACTCCTGAATTGCTTCGTATCATTAACAATCCATTCAACATCCTGTAATCATTTTGCATTTCGCTGTTTTCGCTACGTACCAGCGAAAATTCAAAATCAGGACTTCCCTTTTTAGAAAATACCGGATAGAGTCGAATTTTGAAATCAATGACCACAATGCGTTTGGTCGGTTTGTTGTCGGCCAGAAACGACACATACAACAAACCTCCCATCTGCGGCATATCTCTTTTATTCCGTTCCCACTCTTTCCGCTTACTGTAATTCATATCCGGAATAAAATATACTTCCCCGGGTTCAACTCGGTATACCGCTCCGATTGGTGTATCAAACATCTTTCCAACCCCACCGCTTAAACGCCATTTTCTTAGTATTCCTTCGTCTTCAGCGCAAAGGCATCCCAGGCACAGAAAAATTAAACCTCGAAACAGCAATCTCACATTACATCTCCAATCGAGTTAATATTTAATTATTCACATTAGGAATAGTTGTCACGCTCAACAACCATTCCTGTTATCGACAAAACCGGGTACATCCGTCTATCAAATCAAGCTGAAAACTATTTGATATTTCATAATTTAAGCGAATCTTCTTGATTAGCAGCTCCTTCCCATGAGGGGCACCATTTTCGTTCAAAAACGATTTTATTCCCGTTTTTCTGCTAATTAAGATAATCGTTGAAGCCTCTTCTTCAAAGATTTAAGATTGACAATCGAATATATCTCTATCAAAAGATAAGTCAATAAAATCACTAATAAATTAACTATGTAGTTATTATCAAAATGACTTGAGCTATTAAAAAGATATTTAAAAGAATAACTCAGTAATCTTGCACTTCCAAATACAATAGTAGCACCATTTTCTTATGAGTGGCACCATTTTCTCATGAGTGGCACCATTTTCTCATGAGTGGCACCATTTTCTTGTGAGTGGCACCATTTTCTTTGGAATTATCTTGTCAAAGGAAATTCCATGGTGATTTTATTCCTTGGCTCTTTTAAATTTCGCGCGGTAAAAATGAGCTTCACTGTTTGATTAGAAATATGATACTCCGCTAAATTTAAATCAATGCTCCCGGAAGATTCTTTTCTTTTCACCATAATTTTATTGCTATAGTCCAAGTCGCAATAAAAAATGATTTTCCCATAGGGAGCCAAGTCCTGATTTTCTGGGACTAAGTATATAGCTATGGTGAAATTTGATTTATCGATGAAATAATAACTCTCCACGGCGTAGTCTTCAAGGGAATATTTGATTCCAGATGGCTGCTTAGGAATAATTTCATGATCGGATGATGACCTGATTCCATTCAATAAGCGTCCATTGATATCCCAGAACTCCACAGAATGCATTGAGGATGAAAACACGTTTCCCGAAAAATTATATTCTCCCTTGGATGCCATCCTTGGCAAACCGTCTGGATAATAATCAGTACGCTGATAATGACCATCATCAAAATAGATCATCAAACTGCCGAGAATAGAATTCCGATAATAGGATCTCCAAACTCCATATGGAATACCATTTCTGTAGTACCCAGTTACTCTGCCGTTTGAATTTTCCCAAATTCCGGTATAGTCAGAGTGATTAGGCAATGACCCGTTTCTATAACCGTTATAATTCTCGTATAGCCCAATATATTTGGAGGGTGGATAAATACTTGTGCTATTACATCCGATAAGAACCAATAGTGGGAACATGAATATAAATATTTTATACATCATCAATACCTTATGCTCAATTATTATTCTTTACATTTTGTCAAAACAACGGTTCTGTTTCCTGTTTGGAGTGGCACCATTTCCTTTTGCTTTTTAGCTGAGAGAAGCGGTAATATTTTGAAGGAGAGTTGTAAAAAAAATTACACTTCCCATCCAAGTAAAAATATAAAATAAGGCCAATAAAATTATTCTGCTGATGCTACTGAAAATATATTGTTGTATCTTTAAAAATATCGTCCAAGACAGTGTTATTCCCAATAGTATTACTCCTAAAATATAATGAGCCATGATAGGATAATTATTGATTGTTACCACTTCTTTTAATTGAGAAATAGAATTGTATAACAGTCCGCCCCATAAAATAATCAGACAACAAAATATTATACCAATCACTACAATTGATTTGCGCATTTTGAATCTTTGTACATCTTCCATCATTACCCAGTACCGCATAACACTCCTCTTTATTGATGTTCCTTCTTCTTTCAAACTCCGGGAAAGCCGATACCAGGAATAGTTGTCGCTCCCAACAACCATTCCCACTATTGGCAAAGGTTTCTTCTAATTTCTCTGATTTTGATTCCGTTTTTCTAATCTGGGATCATATCCTTTCGGCGGCGGCGGCGACTTCGGCCGCTTTTTGTATGATTCGTATGAACCATAAACCTCGGAAAGTAGCTTGCCTTCTGTGTTTCGACTCCTGGCAAAAACGGCTTCATCCGTTTCGTCGGCCATCGAAATCCGTTCCCATTTGTAGAGTTCCGCATAAGGATTCGGATAATACGGGTCCGCCGAATCAAATGCCCGATGCCGCAAATCCGCCTGAATATAGTCATGCCATAAATGATCATCCGCAGTCGTTTTCCGGCTACCGGATGAATAAAGGGCTAATTCGCGAAGTCCGCGATGCTCTCCGGCTTTGGCCGCTTCGGCATATGCCTGTTTCGCTTCCTCGCGCCGTCCCATTTTATGCAGGATATTGCCTTGCAGGTAAAAAGCCGGCGCGTATCCGGCGGCGCATGGCGTTTTCAGATAAGCAAGCGCTTTGGAGGGATAGTTGCTTTCGAGTGTAATGTTTGCCAGGACGAAAGCGGCTTTCAGATGTCCCTTGTTCATGGCGGATTCCATTAACTCCCGCGCGCTGAATTTATATCGCGCGACAGGAATATCTTTTTTCCAGAGGTAATAACCGAGAAGATATTGCGCTCCCGGAATTCCGCCTCCGGCTGCGTCCTGGAGAAGCTGAAAGCCCTCCTCCACATCCTCAAAATGTTCCCGGATCGCACACATCAACATTTTCGGTACTTCTTTGTCGATCAGTTTCAGGAGTCCGAGCATATATTTTGCCTCCGGCGAGTCCGATTGCCGCAATACCTTTTCCGCAATGCCCCCCCCCTCCCGGCAGTACTCGGCCATGCCGGGCACTCCCGGATTTTTCATGCCGAACGCCAGGAACTGATACAAGGCGTTTTCCGCAAAGAGCATATCGCGCTCCGGCGTAAACTCCTTGAGTTCCAGCTTTTGGTTTTTGGCCAATTCGCGCAGCAGTTCGGGTATGGCGGAGTCGTCTCCCGCGGCAATTCCGGTTTGCAGCAGTTGAATCTTCCGGGCCGCGGCATCCTGCCTGCCGATAAGGTCTGCCATCAAAAAACGCCCATCGTCGAGCCGGACAAGCTCCGCAGTCTGCATAGCCTTGGCCGCATAGGCAGGATAATAACCGGAGGCTATGGCATGATCGACAAAACGGTACTGTTTTGTTCGGGGGTCCCGATTAATCCAGAATAGCGATGCATTCCCATTCCCTATCATCAGAGTTTTAGGGACCGGCATAAAGAGGAAACTGTCACCAGCGGTATTGAGAAGTTGACAAATATGGAACAAGTCGTAATTCCAGAAATTGAATGAAATATGTTTTTCATAGTCCTTAATGAATTCTTCCGTGGCAAAAACGGGACGCCTTGCCTCGTCCCACCGTATAAACCATCGCAGGGCGGCGGCGCTACCATATTCGTGATCCAGCGCTTTCTCCATATAACGCAGGCTTTTTTTGAGATCGGGAGCCGTCCCATAACCGCGGAAATAACAGATTCCCAATTGATAAAAAGCCAGTACATGGTCTTTTTTTGCCGCCCTGTCCAATAATTCCAGGGCTTTGGCCGGATCACACTGTTCCAGCCCCCCATACAACAGTTTGAGCGCTATGGCATATTGAAAATCGGGATTTCTGCTTTTGAATGCATTTTTTACCAGGGTCTCAAAAGAACCGTCCTGCTTTTTCTTCTCTTCGGTATATTGGTAAGATTCATAGGGATAGGTGGAAAACAACAGCGGCTTCAGAGCATCAACTTCTTCCCGGGTATTGTATTGCCGTATAATCGGCGGCGATATTTCCAGATAACGCCTGCGGTATTTGTCGGAACCCGCCATTGTGATCAGGCCGATGCTGCGAATGACTGGCGGAATGATCCGCTCTCTGGTTTCATGCTTATAAATACGCTGGAAACCATTGTTTTCCACTATGATTTTTTCCTGCCCGGTATCAAAAATAAACCGTGTTGCCACCGGTTCGAAATCCGGCCGTATCCGGGGGTATTTCCGGTCGATCCAAACAAAACTCAAAATCCCGTTGCGAGGCGTTGTAAACAATGTTTCATCAAATAACCCGTTTAAGTCTTTGTAATGATCCGACATATCACTCGATGAGCTTCGGATCAGCGCAAAACGGAAATCGCCGCATTTACCTTCCTCAAGCGCCGGGTAAGCCCGGATATAAAAATCCAGCACTACAAAGCGCTTGTTAACCTTATTACTCTTCAGGAATGAATACTGCAGCATTCCCTCCATATTCGGGGGTTTGCAGAATTTGCAGTTGCAGTTTGGCGGATGCGGCCGCACCGAGGGAGAGGGGAAAGAATAATCCGGGCTGGACTCGAATTGATAAACATGCCCGATCGGCGTTTCGAATAACCTTTTCACTCCGCCTTTCAGTTCCCAGTTGCCGGTCAAAACCGATTCTTTGCTGTCAGCCCCCATGCAACTGACAGCAAATACGACAATACAAAAGATCAGGTTTTTCATATATTGACCCCATTGATCCGGAGAATTTACTCACAGGTGAATTTAAACTCTTTCCGTACATTTTCCTGCAGCCAGTCTGATCTATACCATCATAATATGCTTTATCCGTGTCAGAAAATATATCTTTATCATATCCATTTTATATGCACCATGAGAATGTATATCATTAGCCTCTCCTATTTTCGATTTCTTTCTCGACAAAATCAAATTATTATGTTGCTATTAGCTTGAACCAGTTATAAAAGTTGCTTCTAATTTTTGTATTGATTTAATGAAATTATGATTCTCATCTGCAAGTTTTCCATTAATAATCATGTATAATTCCATGGCCAGTTTGGATCTGTTATTATCATTCAGTGGCATTGAAATACAATTGGTCAATATGCTTTTAAAAGCTTTTATATCATCTTCTGTTAATGTATTTTCTAAATGTTGAAACTTATCGATAATTTTGAGTATTATCATACCGGAACCATCAAGGTTACGTTCTTTGAGATGTAAATCCAAGTAATCAATTGCAATACATTCCCACCTGTCCGGTAATTCTTTCATTAGATCTGGAGAAAAAAAGCTTTTCAACTCCTCGTATGCTTTATTTTCTATATTCAAATTGATAAATCCCAGAATTTGAGTTTTCTGTCGACTAACCGAGGTATGAAAATTAAGTTCATAAATCACAACCCTTGTCATCCAGATAACGATCAAGATAATCAAGCTGCAAAGGAATGTGATTATGAGTTGGAATAGACGAACATCAGTTTGCCGGTGTTCAGTTGGATGAAGGAGCCCTCCGAGTTCCGGGGGTTGCCCGGGCCGGACGTTACGTTTTTCACGGTCATGGAATTCATGTTTTTTCTCGCTTGTGATGGATCCTGTCTGCCTGTTATTATAATGATTCCGCCTCATTTTGTCAATCCGACGATCGGTTCATTGATAAAAGGATCGGATACTTTTTGAAATTACTTGATTTATTGCCTGAAAACAGCTATAATAGGACAGGATGAAATATTGAAATAACACGATGTACACATTCATTTCGCGCGCTGGACCGCATGCGGCAATGAAGGATAAATGAATTCACCTGAAGATATTTTGTTTGAAACGCTCGACCGGCTCACAAGCGCCATCGAACCGCAGATTCTCTACGTCAGGCGGCTGCCGAACGCCGTCCGGCAGGGCGGAGCGGTCCAGGCGTGGCCGCGCATCAATATCGTGCTGGAGGGCGTTTACGAAACGGAACTGGCGCTGGCGGACGGCGTCCGGTCCGTCAAGGCGGAACCGGGATGCGCAATGGTCGTTCCGGCGTTCGGCTATGCCGCGCCGACGCTCCGCTTCTCCAACAACTGCCTGTCGCTGGTATTGCGCGAAAACTACCTGCGGCTCGTTTATCATGAATTCGACGCGGCACTGAAAAACGACTGGCCCCCGATGGTCGAATACCATCTGGAAGACACATTGAGCATTTCGACCATCCATGCGTTCAATTCGTTGATTCATCTGGGCGGCGCGCCGGTTGAACCGGCGATATGGGCAGAGCACTACCGACTGTTATTGAAGCTGATCCGGGCTGATCTGGCGGCGTCCAGCGGCGCCCGCAACGACAAGGCCTACCGCACCTATCAGCGGGTGGTCCGATACATCGAGGACCGTTACGACCGGACGCTCACCCGCGCCGCCGTCGGCAGGGCATTGCACCTGAGCACCTCTTATTTCACCAAACTGTTCCAGCGCTACGCCGCCTGTTCCATGCACGAGTTCCAGATGGAGCTGCGCATGAAAAGAGCCGAACAGCTTTTGAGTGAAAGCGCTCTCAGCATTTCCGAAATCGCCTATGCCTGCGGGTTTCAGAACACGTCGTTTTTCATCCGCCACTTCAAGCGGCGCTACAGCGTGACGCCGGGGCGGTACCGCGCCCAGCAATCTCCCGGCGGGGCATTCAAAAATGAATGAAAATTTTTATTCCGGGATTGGCGCGCCGGGATTCGTCATGTTAAATTACGTCGTATGCGGGGTTTTCCATAACGGATCAAAGGTCTTTCGAGGCGGTTCCACCCTGTGGACGGATGCAGGCGCCCCCGGACTTTGGCCCGTGAATTCAAGGGATTCCAGACACCAACTATTTTGCAGGAGCAGAAAATGAAGAAATTATGGCTTGTTGTGTTTACCCTGACGATGACCGTCGGCGCGCTGTTTGCTCAGTCCGCCGCAAGCAAACCGGCCGCCGCCGCTGAAAAATACCGTTCCGCCGGAGGCGACGTCAAATTCCAGTTCATCGGCCGCTATGACATTGAACGGCTGAACCGGATTCTGACCACGGAACGGGCTGAATTTTCCAGCATTGAGATCCAATACCCGGCGGCGTCGAACCCGGTCGATCTTTACAAGGTGGTCTACACGACCGTCATTCCCGAGGAAAGCAACCGCCCGACGGTGGTTTCGGGGCTGATTGCCGTTCCACAGGTTTCCGGCTCCGAACTGCCTATGCTGTCGTACCAGCATGGAACCGTGTTCTCGCGCAATGAAGTGCCGTCCTCCATCGAAGATTCCGCGGAAACCCGGTTGGCGATCGCCTGTTTTGCCGCGCAGGGTTATATTGTCGCCGCCGCCGATTACGTGGGCAAAGGCGTTTCGTCCGAGCCGGACGGCTGGCTGGTCAAGGAATGCACGACCCAGACTTGTTTCGATATGCTTTTCGCCGCTCGCGCTGTTTGTACGGCGCTGAATATCACGCCCGGCAAATTGTTCCTGAGCGGCTGGTCGCAGGGTTCGTTCAATACCGCCGCCCTCCTTCACCGGTTGGAGAAAAACGGTATCCCGGTCGAAGCCGCGGCGATGGCCAGCGCGCCGAACGACATCTATCTGGCCGTCAACCGCTGGATTCACGCGCCGTCGCCGCTTGACGTCGACTGGCTGGTCGGCGCGGCGTCTCTGCTGATTCAGTCCTATGAGAACTATTACGGACTGTCCGGGCTGGCTTCGGAAGCGATCAAGCCGCAATACCTGGAAGCCGCGCGGGACCTCTACGCCAACCGCATCTCATGGACCGAAGCCGCGAAAAAACTCCCATCCAAGGTCAAGGACCTGCTGACGGATGAATTCATCCGTCAGGGAACGCTGGCGAACAGCCGGTTTTTCCGGCGGCTTCAGCTTAATTCGTCCTATCACTGGCGCTTCGCCACGCCGGTCGTTTATTATTACGGAGACCTGGACGAAGTCATGTCGCCGTACATGGTACAGCTTCCGGTCGAATACCAGAAGACCCTCGGCGGCGCGTCCACACAGGCTGTTTCCGCCGGCAAGGACGCCAACCACCGGGGAACGTTCGTTTTCGGGCTGGCCGATCAGAAAGCGCGTTTCGACGCCATGCTCAAACCGGCGCCTTCCCGCTGATTTCGAGCGGTTCCGCGAATACTCTGGAAGGCCGGTTGGCCGAAGCCGGAAAAATAATCATCCGGCATTGCGGCTTCATCCGGTCCACCAGATTGTATTCGCAGGTGTAACCGGCCTTTTCCAACAGCGGGATGACCCAGCCGGGGCAGTGATCGCAGTATTTGGCGCAGGGCCCGGCGTCGTTGTCCACAGCTTTGGAAAGGCTCGGGCAACGGTGCATGGTCAGGGTCAGCCGGTCCGGAAGCAATTGCAGGCTCATATCGCAGTTTTCCTCGATGCGGATATGGTCCCAGTATTCGTACATGCCCCGCAACCCCTTCGCCTTGAACAATTCGAGGCAATGCAGTTCCTGGTGGCGGGAAATTTCGCGGTAGAATTCCTCCATGCCGCCGTGCTCGTCGAGAAATTTGAAAACTTCGTTGTAAAAACGGACGAAATGGTCACTCGGTATCATGGCTGCCGCTCCCGGATGAAACGTTGAATGCAATGCCCCTCGCCAACCAGTTCGAGTTCCGTCCGCCACGGTGTGTTCTCGCACATTCCGGCGTTGACTTCGCCGGTCTGCAAACAGACCCATTCCGAGGGCTTCAATCCCAACTTTTTCAACTGCCGGATCGCCGGGCACTCGAAAACCTCCATCACAATCCGGTCCTCCGACACCGTCAGCGCATATCGCCCTTTTTCCCGGTAGTAGAACCAGTTCAGGTGCTCCAGCAGTTCCGAGGCGTCTCCCACGGCCAGTTTTTCCCGGATCGACCGGTAAACATCGCGTCCGGTCTTGCGGAGGATCGATTTCAGGGCGTCAACCCCGAACCGCTCCCCCACATAATTCAGCGTGGTGTTGGTCGTACCGTGAAAATCGAGATGCAGTTCGTTATCTTCCCGATAGCGCATACAGGTCAATCCAATTCATTTTTGAATTCAGCCAGGCACTGTTCGATTTCCCGCTTCCGGGCGTCCGTCAGTGAATCCATTTCCTGCGCCAGCGTGAACGGCGACTCCGCCAATCCCAGGCAACAGAGCGCATATTTCTGCCCGTTCCAGACATTTTCGAGCCCGACGCCGTAAATGCCGTGGAATATCCGGATCAAGACATTCTGCAACCGGACCGTTTCCGCGAGGTTTCCGGCATCCGCCGCCCGCGCCAGGTTGACCATGACTTTTGACGCCAGCGCGCCCATGCCGCAAACCATGCCGTCGTTGCCCGTGAGCAAGGCTTCGTCCGCCGCCCATTCCTGCCCCTCGAGCAACAGAGTGTTGAACCCGCGGTCCAGTTTCAGCAGCAACAGTTCGCGCCTCAGCCACATGTTGGAGGAGGAATTTTTGATGCCTTTCAGGTTCGGATGCTCCATGATCCGGGCGAATTGATCCAGCGTCAGGTTGACGTTGTTGTTCGGCGGACAGTGGTAGTAGTAAACCGGGCGTTCGGCGGCGTCCAGAACCGACAGGACCGACTTCACCGGGTCGAGCGTCGAGGTCCGGCCGGGGAGCATGAAAACATAGCTGTCGAATTCGAAACCGCGATACCGGCGGATGTGTTCCAGTGACAAGCCGAGGCCGGTGGCGTTGATTCCGACCAGCAGCTCGGTGCGCCCGGCGATAATTTTCGCGCTTTCCTCGACCAGTTCGAGCTTGAACGCATCCGAAAAACTGCCCCATTCCCCCATGGAGCCAAGGATGAAAATTCCATCCACGCCATGACAAATATTCCGTTCAAAAATCCGGCCAAGTCCTTGTTTGTCCAGAGAACCGTCCGCCCGCAGCGGTGTAACGGTTGCCGAAAATACTTTTTTCATCTCATAACCTTTCTGCATAATTGTTTTATTCTCGAACCGCGGTCCAAAACCGTATCTGGACAACAATGGTTGGTTTTTACCGTTTTTTCTGATATACCCGAACATAGTCGACTTCAAAACGTGAAAGGACCTTCTTTGCTTCAGAGTATAACTCATCGCGTTTGTCGGCACGCAGCGCCCCATTAAGCCGAATTCCTTCATCAACGGCAGCAATGGGGTGATCCTTTCGATTGAAACGAAAGGACTCGACGCCATCAATATAGAATACGTAATCATCCGGCGTCCACTCAAATCCAATATGGCGGAAACCTTCGCTCAATCCGGGAATCCGCCGTCCGACCGTTCCTCCCGATCGATAAATCTTTTCCGAATACCAATGTGTGGTATGGCTGATCGTTTCCTGCGACGGGGTGATGCACTCCATGATGTCGATTTCCATGCCGGTATTGACCGGGTCCCGGTAGTCCATTTTTCCTTCAGGCATCAACCAGAAAGCGAAATTCACGAAATCCTCACGGTGAAACCGCGCGCGGCACTCAAAATATCCGAAGGTTGCGGCAAATTTTTTGTGCGTAGTCAAATAAGGCTGCCAAATGAGGTTATCCTTGGAAAATATGGTCATTTCCAACAGGCCTTTGCCATTAAGGGTAACACATTCCGGGCTGGTCACGACTTTTCTGCTTTCAGCATAACTCTTCACATCCAATACGTTCCATTTGGCGGTGTCAACAGCGACGCCGTCAAACTCATCGCTCCATATCAGCTCGTAGTCATTTGACGGCGGGCCGCCGCGAAGTTGGCCTGCCGCCCTGGCTTGGGCGTAACGTTCAGCAAAATCATCATTGGCAAGCATGTTTTTGGACAATTCCCGCCCTTTCGGGGTGAGCGCTTCAAGAACAGGACGGGCGATGGTCAGAGTTCCCGTTGCGCCCTTGTGCAGATAAATGACAAAACGCGCAATATTGGATCTTTCAGGAAGGGGAGTGAATATTGTTTCGAAATAATGGGTTCTTCTGCACTTTATGAAAAACCATGTGGCTGGATAGCCGGAACCCCTGT
>ENA-UOOK01003916-UOOK01003916.1-fermentation-metagenome-genome-assembly--contig:-NODE-3916-length-16465-cov-2.843083_pt1 | contig 16465 bp, 17 predicted proteins | sample MGYA00245777_ERZ724023 | MGnify/ENA primary metagenome ERZ724023 (study PRJEB28704, sample SAMN03018312) | fermentation metagenome | biome: anthropogenic terrestrial biome; feature: soil; material...
CCTTGTGCAAATTCCTGACCGTATGACCTGATCCATTGCGTACTGCAGGGTTTGCAAAATTCCTCGGTAAAAAGCAGCAGATCATATTTGGCCGCTTTTATTCCCAACGTGAGCGCCAGCTTCTTTTCGTTGATGCTGTCTGCCCCGGCAGGGACAAAAGTGTGATAGAAATGTGGATATTTTAATTGGGCCGCCTTCAGTACCATGTCTGTCTCATCAGTCGACCCGCTGTTTACCACAATCACTTCAAAGCGGGGATAATCCTGTTCCAGTATATAAGGAAGATTTTTTTTAAGTTCTTCCGAATTGTTCTTAGATGTGATAATCACAGAGATGCCCGGAAGATCCTCGGTGGGAAAAGAAATCTCTTTTTGTTTTTTTTCGTAAAGGTACGGTTTTCTGTAGATGAAAAGATAAAAGAAAAGCTGGATGAGAAAGCACAAAAAGAGGATGCTTCCCGCAATCCATTCCAAGAGAGAGAGTGAGTTAAAATACAAGATGAGTGTATCCATTGTAGTCAGGCAGTTAAATCGAATCGGAAAAGTATGATTCAGGTTTTTGGGACGGTTCAGGCTCAGGAGCATAATATCTGCTTCCAGAATCTCCACTTTAAGTGTTTCATAAACAGGGTACCCCATCTCTCCCATCTCCTTTGATTCTTTTCTCTGCTTTCCTAATTCGGCTCTTGGTCCCGCTTTTCCTGTTTAAACCGGCACGGCGAAAAAGTACCAGGGGACGAAATTAAAGTATGGTATACCCGGTAAAATAAGTATGGTGCGAAAAGTCGGCTATGAATTGGAACCTTCCCGCTCAAACAGTAATGTTAGCGGGAAAAGACCCGGGAAGCTGAAAGGGGAAGAAAGATGTCGGCAGGCTCCTGACACGGACAGCTATAAAAGATCATAAAAAAAGTGTACAATTCAATATATTATGATTACAAGCCCACCAAAAGGAGGAGTTTAATTTGGCTATCAGGCTCTACGCAGACAATGCCTGTGATTTGGACCAGGACTTGTTGGACCAACTGGGTGTTAAGCTTTTTCATATGCCGGTCACTATTGAAAACCAGACTTACCGGGATCGCCTTACCATTGACCCGCCCGAGTTCTATCGCTTGATTTCCCGACCCGGAGTGATGCCCACCACGGCACAGATTAATCCGGCCGAATTCCAGGGGGAATTTGAAAAGGTGATGCAGGAAAGTGATGACGATCTCATTTACATAGCTTTTTCTTCCGGGTTAAGCGGTACCTACCATTCGGCCTGCCTGGCTCGTGACATGGTTGATGCAAACCGCATTACCGTGATTGATTCCCTGAGTGCTTCCGTAGGCTATGGACTCACGGTGATTCGCGCGGCCCGGGCCATAGCGGCCGGAAAGAGTAAAGAGGAAGTAATCGCGGCAATAGAGGACAATGTGGCCCGGATTCAACACCTGTTCATTGTGGGTAGTTTTGATATGCTAAAGCGGGGAGGACGGGTTGGCGCTGCTTCAGCCGCCCTGGGGAACCTGCTTAATATCAAATTGATTCTCCATTTTGTGGACGGGAAAATAATTCCCCTGGAAAAGGTGCACGGACTTAAGAAAGCCCGCCGGCGCATGTTGGAATTAATGGAGGAAAGAGGTTATGAGCTTTCCCAGCAACTGATCGGCATAAATCACTCCGATGATTACCAGGGGGCGTTGGAGCTCCAGGAGATGATCCAGGCCCAATTCGGCTGCCAGGAATTTGTCATTTCGGAGATTGGGGCTGCTATCGGCGCTCATGTCGGGGCCGGCACCTACTCGGTATTTTTCCTCACCCCACCGGTGAAATAGGGAGGGATTACAGTTCCCCTCTGTTATAATAATGGAATATTGCGCGTTTCTAATGCAGGATGATAAGAAAGAGCATCTGTGTCTTGGCAGATGCTCTTTACAATTTCTCTTATTTATAATGTGGTTGCAGAAGTAGATTCGACCTTAATAACATGGCCTTTTTGTTTGATTAACCTGGCCTTATTGCCTTTCCCGTCTTCCCAGGCAAGTCTCTCCAGATCTGCTGCCTTCCTCCCCGTTTTTTTTCATCAGAACCTGTTCATACACTGCCAGGTAATCATTAACCATCCGCTCCTGGGAAAATCGTTCTTCCACCCACTGTCGGCATTCCCGCCGACTTAACCGTTTTACCTCATTAATAGCCTGGCAGGCCTCCTCGACATTCTGAACCAGGTAGCCGCTGTGGCCGTGGTTGATTACTTCCGGCATGGAGCCACGATTAAAAGCAATCACCGGGGTTCCGCAGGCCATGGACTCAATCACACTCAGGCCGAAGGGCTCCTGAAAGTGAATAGGGTGCAGCAGGGCCAGGGCCCCGCCCATTAATTCATCGCGTTTATCCGGCCCCAGTGATCCCAGGTAGAAAATCTGCAGGTTATCAATATAGGGGGCCACTCTCTGGTTGAAGTAGTGCTTGTCCTGTATTACCCCGGCGATAAACAGTTTCATCGAGCAGCGCCGGGCAATTTCGATGGCCTCTGCCGTTCCTTTGTCCTGGTGGATACGACCGAAATAAAGCAGATAATCACCGGGGAGCGGGCGGAAGGTGAATTCCTGCAGATCAATGCCATGGTAAACGGTGGCCAGGTAATGAAGATCCGGATGACGGTCTGCCTCGCTGATAGACACATAATGGCTGTTGCCCCGGTTGTATTTTTGGTAAACCGGTACAATTTTGGGGGAAGAGAAGCCATGGATGGTGGTGACCACCGGGGTATCTACCAGGCGGCTGAAGCAAAGGGGCAAAAAATCATAGTGGTTGTGAATCAGGTCAAACTGCCCGGCCTGCTCAAAACAGTGGGAGATATGCAGTGCTTCCCAGACTTTGGGGTCCAGGCCGTGGTTTTCCTCATAGGAGTAGGGACAAACATATTCCAGATGGCCTGCGGTAAGCGAATCGCCGGTGGCAAACAGGGTCACATCGACCCCTTTTTTGACCAGGCCTTCTGTCAGCAGGGAAACTACACGCTCCCAGGGGCCATAATGGCGCGGAGGGGTTCGCCAGGCAATGGGGGATAACAAAGCTACTTTCATTTCATATCTCCTTTGTCTTCCGGGCTCTGTATGCCGACGGTTGCTTTATAAAGCCGGTACATTTTCTCCAGGTTGGCCCGGGGGGAATGATAGAAATCTTCTCGTTGAAAAGAATTTAACCAGCCCCGGGGTGAAGGCGCCGCCGCCGGTTCCTGCTCAGTAAGTGCTGACCAGACCAGGGCGGCAGGTTTGGCCGAACCGTCGGCCCGGAACAGGCCGAAAAAACGTTCATGAAGATTCTGCTCCAGGGGTGGTTTTTCCCATAGTGAAGGGTGGTAGTCAGAGAAACACCAGGCTAAAGCGCCGCTGCACTCTTCCTGATGTAGCAACGTCAGCACCTGCTTATAATAATTGGCCACTTCCTCTTCACTCCAGAGAACAGTTTTACCGCCTGAACTGGTGGGGGTGGAGATAGAGCCGGGTGCCCCCATTTCCTGAAAAAGCACCTCCTGTCCGGCCAGCCATGCGGTGACCATGGCCAGGAAGGGGACCAGGTAAACATCGGCGGGGTTATCGACCCAATTCAGGTAAAAGGGGTAGCCGTGCATGCTTACCAAATCAACGTATGAAGCCGCATCCTGCGGCCAGAGATTACGGTCTTCTTCCAGGTCCTCGGCATGCATGCCCAGTGTGATCCGGGCGCCCGGGGAAAACCGGCGGATACACTCCGTGGTCCGGGCCAGCCATTCCCGGGCGGCCTTGCGGTCCGGTGGAACACACCAGTTGGAAGGTTCATTGCCCAGATCAAAGGCCAGCAGGGCAGGATGCCCGCGCAAGGCGGTACAAACTGTCTCGATCTGCAGCAATTGGGCCTGAAGCACCTCTTCCCGGCTAAAACAATTGAGCGGACTGGCCGAGCGGTACCGGCCCTGGGATACGACCGGAAAGCGCTGCCTGGTGTTGCCCGGGCCCAGCATCCACCCGGGCAGCCAGTTTACACCGCTCATATGGCCGCAAAAGAAAGTAGGCATTAACTTAAGCCGGTAAGTTTCAGCCAGGTTGGCGGTGATAATCAGGTTGGACAGGGCAGCAGGCGCAACCTCATCGGGGTAGGGTTGAAAATCCTCCCAGGTTAAAAAAATCCGCACTAGCTTAAACCCGGTTGCAGCCATCAATTCCAAATCACGGATGACTTCCTGAACCGAATAAGCATTCCACCAGTACATGGCCTTTTCAGCTGGCCAGTAATTGATACCGCGCAGGAAACTCATGGGCTGCATTACTCCTCCCGGCCAGGAAAAACCGGCCAATATTTCATAGTATCTACCAGGATAACATAACTATGCCCGGCAGGTATCTATAGGCTGGGGTTGGTCCGGGCAAAGGCCAGGACTACATACTGGCGGTAGACCCGGGCCAGCACCTTGACCGGATAGTCCTGGCTATTGCGGAATTTGAAGTCGGCGCTGCCCCAGGAAACGGTGGCATCCCGGCCCGCCGGCACGTAAGCTACTTTCAAGCTGTGGCGGTGCCGTTCCACGATACCCATTCCCGTTTCCAGTGCTGCATTGTAAAGGGTGCTGGTAGTCTGGCAGATGCCTCCGCCAATACCCGTAACCACCTTCTTGCCTGCGAATATTGGTGCGGACTGGTACCCGGCCGACGCGGTACGTTCCCCTACTGTGCGGTTGAAGGAAAATACCTGCTGGCTCCCCACTACCGTACCGTTGATCTTTTCGCAGGAGAGAACGACATTATTGGTGCGCCCGGCCGGGCTGTTGATTAGGCTGGTGTAATACCCGCCCACGACATCTTCTCCGGGCCACAGTTCCAACATCTGCGGGATCTCGGACAGGCTTCCCCAGCGCGGCAGGCTGTCCGGTAACAGTGGCTCACCTGTCGAATTGGCAGCATGGTCATGGTAGGCAGGGCTGAACAGATTTACCTGGTTGTTGGTGGGACTGGTTTCCATGCGAAAATTACCGGCTTCCAGAACCGGTTGCAGGGGAAGGTAGATGCTATCCAGGCGCAAAGTCGTGCCCTGATAGTAAAGGAGCGTGCCGGATTCCAAAAACATTAGCTCCCGGGGTGAAAATGCAACTGTTTCCTGCTCCATCTGCAGGTGCAGGGTTCCGTCTTCCTCCAGTTGTACCTGGCAAGAGAAAAGACGTAGGCAATCACTAAGGGAAATCAGGGGCTGCTCGTCTTCGGTGGCTAACAGTATAAAGGAGGTCTGGTAAAGGCTACCGTCCAGGTAGAGCATCAGGGGGGCACGGATAATGACCATTTCCCCTGTACTTCGGTCGGGCAGATAATGCCAGGCCGATGTACTGGCCAGAGCCGGGGTCGGCAGGAACAGGAAACAAGCCATCAGGGCCATTATTACAAAGTAGTTTTGAACAGTCTTCACGGTTTCTCCCCCTCCAGTTATTGTCCTTACATGTTTATGGCTTCCTGGCGTGGGTATGACTCACTTTGTACAAGCCTTGGCAAATTCTTGCCTGGCACCTGGGTGATTTATACGTCCCGGGGGAAAACCAATAACTTTTCCCACTGTGATATAATAAAAAGGTTATTGGACAAAAGAGGAGGAAGCAGATTTGGCAGTCGCGGATTTTGCCAGTATGGGGCTAAGGAGCGAGCTGTTGAAAATGATTGACGCCCGGGGATTCCAGGTGCCAACGCCCATTCAGCGGGAAGCTATTCCAGTGGCTATGCAGGGACATGATGTGATGGGACAGGCACAGACGGGTACGGGAAAAACCGCCTCGTTTGGTTTGCCTATTCTTAACCAGGTGATAAAAGGCGGAGGACTGCAAGCCTTAATCGTTGCTCCAACCCGGGAGCTGGCGGTGCAAATTCGTGAGGAAATCGCATCCCTGGGAATGCGAATCAAGGTGCAGATTTTGGCCGTATACGGCGGACAGTCGATCGAGCTGCAGTTAAGGGCGCTACGGAAAAGCCCGGAAATTGTGGTGGGGACTCCCGGTCGTTTACTGGACCACCTGCGGCGCGGGACCATAGAACTCAGGGGAATCCGGTTTCTGGTCCTGGACGAAGCGGACAAAATGCTGGATATGGGTTTTTTGCCTGATATCGAGACCATTGTGGGAAAATGTCCCCGGGAAAGACAGACCTTTCTCTTTTCGGCCACACTGGATATGGAAATACGCAACCTGGGCCGAAGGTTTATGGATGATCCGGTAGAGGTATTAATCGAAGCCCCGGAAAAAACCATATCCCTGCTGGAGCAGAAATACTATCTGGTGGATAGCCGCCACAAGGCAGAACAGCTTTGCCGCATTATGGCTACGGAAAAACCTGCTTCAGCACTGGTATTCTGCCGAACCAAAAAAGGAACCGGTGAACTGGCGGGTATGTTAAAGAATAGAGGCTATAACGCCGAAGCTATTCACGGTGACCTTTCGCAGCGGGAACGGGATATGGTCATGTCCGACTATCGCCAGGGAGAGGTGGCGATTTTGGTAGCCACCGATATTGCTGCCCGGGGGCTGGATATTGACAATATCACTCATGTTATCAACTATGATATTCCCGATGATCCGGACAACTATGTCCACCGGGTGGGCAGGACCGGGCGGGCCGGACGTACCGGAATTGCCATTACCCTGGTGGAGCCCTGGCAGGACCAGCAAGTCAGGTCCATCGAGCGATATATTGGCAAAGGTATTTCCCGCTGTGCCTTACCCAGCTCCGATGCGGCAGTGCGTTGCAGCCAGGATGGAATTGAGGAACAATTGCTAAAAATGATGCATCATCCTCTGGGGGCTTACCGGGAAATAGCCGATCAACTTCTGGACAAGTACCAGGCATCCTTGGTACTGGCAGCCGCCTTGCGACTGGTCCAGGAGGGGGGCGACAGCAGTCCGGAAGTCAAGGCCGAGGAACCAGTTTTAAATGAACAGGAAATGGCTCATCTGGAGATTTCCCTGGGACGCATGCATGGAATTACCCCGCCCCGCCTGGTAGAAATACTGGTCGACTCCACCTCTTTGCGGGAGAGTCAGATCGGAGATATTGATATCCAGCGCAGCAGCAGTTATATCGAAATACCCATGCAAGCAGTGGACGAAGTTTACCAGGCCATCGAGCATTATCGAAAAGGAAGAAAAAAAGGCTCACCTCCGGCAAGGGATTTTCCCCGCTCCCGTGAGCGCTAAGAGAGTGAGAAGCCCAAACGGCTTCTCTTTTCTTTCTTGCAGTTGTATAGGACTGTTGCTTAAAGAGGTGATATGACATGACCAGCCTTTTGGAGTTTCAACAATTAAGCCGCCAGTTTGAACAAGGGAAATCCATCCGGGCTTCCGGACAGCTTATTAGTGATACCATGTTGGCCATCCGGGGCGTCTCCGGGAGTGGCAAGTCCACCCTGTTAAAAATACTGGCCCGGCTGCTGCGGCCTGATGGTGGGGAAGTCTTCTTTAAGGGAAGGAACTGGGTCGATATTCCGCCCCAGGAATGGCGTACCCGGGTGCACTATGTAGCTCAGAAGCCAATCATTTTTGAAGGGAGCGTGGCCGCGAATCTACAGCTGCCCTTTACCTTGAAAATCATTCAACAAGAGCACTCTTTCAGAATGGAGGAAGCCAGCCGGCTTTTGGAAACAGTTCTCCTGCCTCGCTCCATTCTAACCCAACCAGCTCAAACCCTGTCCGGGGGAGAGGCCGCCCGGGTAGCCATGGTGCGAGCCCTTTTGCTGGAACCCCAGGTTCTGTTGCTGGATGAACCCACCGCTTACCTGGATAGTGACAGTAGTCGGGCGGTGATGGGGTTACTGACCGAATGGCTGGAGGGAAGTTCCCGGGGCATTGTAATCGTCTCCCACAACCCTGATGATCTGAAAGAATTGCCTTTACCAGTGCATTGGCTGGACCTGGAAAGCGAGCTGAGAAAAAGTTGAACGGCTATATTCCCATTTCTAATTTTCAGTTGGCATTGAGCGTAATCCTGGTACTGCTGACAGGCCTTATTTCGGTGTTTTTGCGTCTGGGTCTGCTCAAGCCCCTTCTGTGGGGGACCATACGCGCCTTTGTTCAACTTACTCTGATTGGGTATGTGTTAACTTACATTTTCCAGATTAACCGCCTCGGGCTCATCATACCCATTATTTTGCTGATGTGCTTTATCGCCAGCAGGGAAGCCACCCGCAGGGTAAGCCGGGTACCGTATAATCCTGCCTGGTCCGCCTTCTTCTCCATCACGGCCAGTACCTTTGTGGTGGGCTCGATCGTGGTGGTTGTTATCATTGCGCCTGACCCCTGGTATTCTGCCCGGGTAGCGATCCCGATTTTTGGAATGATCCTGGGGAATTCCATGAATGCGATAGCTTTGTCCCTGGACCGTATGTACAGCGAAATTCATGCTCATGTGGATGAAGTGGAACAGTTGCTCTGTTTTGGCGCTTCCCCCTGGGAAGCAGTGGTGCGGTATGTACAAAAAGCGGTGTCTGCCGGGATGATGCCTACCATTAATTCTCTAATGGTGGTGGGATTGGTCAGCCTTCCCGGGATGATGACCGGGCAAATACTGGCGGGAATGAGTCCCCAACTTGCGGTTCGCTACCAGTTCGTGGTAATGATTATGGTGGCTGCCTCCGTAGCCATGGGTTGTGTATTGATTGTTATTCTTTCCTATAAGCAAATGTTTACTTCTGATCAAGCGCTGGTGGAAAGTTTGCGTAAAAATTAACAAAAAAAGGAGAGAGCCCCAAGCTCTCTCCTTTCGGAAAATGTTAGCTGATTACCATGGATTTGACCTGCTGAATATCTTGGGGAGAAGCAGTCTGCGCCGGTTTGTAAAAGCCCTTTTGAATAGCGATCTGGGAAAGCTGATATTGGAATTGCTCATCCGAGTTACGAATCTGCTGCAGGGTTTGACGCAATTGCTGATTGGAGCACTCAGAAATATAATTGGCATAAGTGGTCAGACTACTTTTGGACATTGACAGAGTATCGCTTACGAATTCCTTATCTTGCATTTGCCTGCTCATTTCTTCACTCCTTTACCCTAAGAATGACAATAACTTTTGCCGGGTCTGACTGGCCGATTGGGCAGACTGCTGAAACATCTGTTTGATTTGCGGATCCTGGGTCTGCTCGGCATAAAAATTGAGTTTTCTTTCCGCCGTCTCATGGGATCCAATTAAGTGCCGCAGAGCTTGTAGTTCCATCATGTTTAGCTGCACTTCACAGGCTCCTTTCTTTTAAAATTGGTCACAGCTATAGATTGTGCATTTAAGTTGAGCCTATTCCAAAATCCTATGGATAAACATATAGATATGACCAAATAAAAAACCGCTTCCCACCTACATACAGGAAGCGGTTTTATTAGTTATAGATACCATTTGAGGTAATCGTTTCCATAAAAAAGAGGGAGCTTTTCTAAAATTAACGGTAGGGGAACATCGGCTGAGGAACCAAAGTCATCCAGATACTCAATATAGGGATGTCCGGACAAATCCATGGCGGGCAGAAGTGCATCATGCCGCCCATCAAACTCCACGCTGGGAACCCCTAGCTTCTGACAGAGAGCCTGGTTGAAGGTGGCTGCGGCTGCCACCCAGGAATTCCCGCTGTAGAACTCGTTATAAGCATGGGGGAACAACACCTGTGTACCCATCATTTGGGCCATTGATTCCGGCATTTTGTAGTTTTTGATAGCTGCCAGCCGCAAGCGACTGGGAATACCGCAAGCCCGGGCAAGCGCCGCGAGGAGGATGGCCTTTTGCACACAGAAGCCGGCACCGCGTTCCAGAATAACCGAGGCCCGGTAATCTTCAGGATCCCTGGATATTTCCTGCATTCGATAGTCTATTTCATCGCGAACCAGGTAAAAAAGAGCCTGTAAAGTCTCTTCGCGGGGGCCCGCCTTTGATGTAATCGCTCTGGCGGTAGTTAGAATTGTTGGTTGGCTGCTTTCAATAAAATAAGTTGGCTGCAGATACTGCTGGAAATCCATTGCTGATGCTCCTTTACAGTTTCAATATATTATTCTACTACCACTATCATCTTTTGAAAAGCACGCGACGCCTAGCGACGCCTATTCTTAGTGGATGTCTTGCGTCTGAGAGCGGATGGAGAACGAGACGGGCTTTCTGCTGCCGGGGACAGTGGAAAAAGCTCCCCGGGAAGGAAACGGTGTGCGGCTGACAAGTTGCCATCCGCATCCTTTCCCCAGATGCTGACCAGGGTGTTGCGGTTGGGGTTTACCCGCACCTGAATTTCGTATTGGCCCATTCCTTCCAGGTTAAAAACATGAAATTCCGAATTCAGGGGAGGAACCAAAAAAGTGGTACTGGCCACTTCCTGTTTTTCGCCGTTGAGGCGGAATAGACGCGTGAAAACCTCCACCGGCTCTGCTTCATTATTGTTTAATACTTTTACCCAGCCGCTGATGGAAGCATTACCGGCTGCATTTTCCACCGGACCGGTTGAATAAACCATTGCCACTGCGGTGCCACCTTTCTTCGGTTATATTTACTACGGTTTATTCACCCCGGCTTTCCCAGGTTACACTTCGGCCTACTCTGCTGTTCGTTTCCGGCAAATCGGTAAACTGCTTTAACGGCCCGGTTTTTTCTCTTCATAAACCAAAACGCTAAAATGCATATAAATACCTCAATTTACCACCAAAATATGGCATGATTTACAAAAAGGTATGGGGCGTTGGAAGTCGAACCAAAACAGTAAGGCACTGGTATTGTCTGGTCCAGCTGGCACCAGGCTGGACTTTTTGACAGAGTGGACCAACATTAAACTGCAAATGCAGAAGGAGGTATTTGATGTCAAAAAAGTACATTGCCACAATTATCAGCCTGGTTCTAGCCCTTACTCTAGTGTTTCCAGTCGCCGGGACACTAGCTGCCCAGCCGTCAGCGGCGGCTACGGCTACTGAAAAAGACTCCTCCACGGTAGCCGCCTTCCGGGCCGGTTATGACCGTAGCCCGGCACAAGCCCTGGTGGGTAGGGCTATATGGTATATGAAATATGGCCATATGGTTTACGGACACCCCAAATATCCCCAAACCGGCTATATTGATTGTTCCAATTTCGTATCCCTGGTCTACAAGGATTTCGGCTACCAGATTACCTCAGCGGCCCGCAAGTACAATACGGTGGGCCAGCGAGTAAATGGGGTCTACGTTGGCCATAAAAAAGGCAGCAGCACTCGTCATATTCTTTACGGGACGGAGAATCTTCAGCCCGGAGATATTTTCACCTTCTGGAAAACGGATAGCAAAGGAAAACGCTACATAGGCCACGTGGCCATCTATATGGGTAAGCTAAACGGTAAACCGACCATCATTCATACCGTCAAGGGTCATCCCACCGCGATAGGAATTACCAATGATTTTACTTGGTGGTACGGGCACCATTTCAATGATGTCCGCCGGGTACTAAGCAGCAGTGCTTACCGGCCGGGAACGAAGTATACCGATAATGGACCAGTCATCCCCAACCGCTATCAGATGAAGCCCGGTCCAGTGGTAATGCCGTCATCGCTGTCACGGGGTTTCTAGATGGCGTATATAAAAAGGGGGGCTAATTCTCCCCAATAGTCAAACGGGAGGATGGTCTCAGTTTATTTGGGGCCATTCTCCTTTTTATAAGCAAAGGATATCATATAGTCTGTAAACACCTGTACCTAAAGTGATATAATGGATCAGACTTGGCAACATATTCCAACAAAGAGGTGGCTTTTTCAGGCATGATGGGCATTTCTTTGGCTACTCTGCCGGTGGGAAAAACACTGGTTCGGGATATCTTTGATGCTCGCGGTCGGTTGCTGCTGCCGCGGGGTACTTTGCTGCAAACCTTTCACATCGAGGGATTGTTGCGCCTTAACCACCATACGGTCTTTGTGGGAGATGGCGATGCGCCTTCACGGGTCAAAAGCCTCCTTCCCAATGCTTTTGTTACCGCGGTAGAACAAGTGCGGGATATGATGGAACGACTCATGAGAGGTGAGATGGTGCGGGGAGGCGAGGTGGAGGAGACGGTTGATCTTCTCTATCCCGCGATCATCCAGACCAATAATATCCTGACCTGCCTGCGTAGCCTGCGCAAAATGGATGAATATACGTTCCAACATTCGGTATCTGTCTGTGTGCTGGCCATCAAGATGGGGCAGACCATGAAGATTCCGAATCAGCACCTGAAAAGTCTGGGGGTGGCCGGTCTACTTCATGATATTGGCAAGAGCCGCATTCCCCCGGCCATTCTTAACAAAGCCGGGGGACTAAGCAGCGAAGAAAGAAAACAGATCGTGTGCCATCCCATCTTTGGATATGAAATAGTAAAAAATATGGGGTTTGAGGATTCCCGTATTGGGATTTCCGTGCTCCAGCACCATGAGCATCTGGATGGCAAAGGCTACCCGTTGGGAGTTAGTAATGGGGATATTCATCTATTTTCCCGCATCGTTTCCGTGGCCGATGTTTTTGACGCTCTCACCTCGGAACGGCTATACCGCCACCGACTGCCTATACCCATCGCCGCTGAAGAGGTCATCGGCCAGAGCGGAGGGCACCTGGATCCGTTGATTGCCCGGCGACTTTTAAAATATCTACTTAATGTAATGCCCGGGGAACAGGTGCTTTTAAATAACGGAGAGCTGGCCACCGTGGTTATAACCTATGAAGCCGAGCCGACCCGGCCTCTGGTCCGGATCGGCGACAAATTCGTGGACCTGAGAATTGACCGGAACCTAAAAATAATGGATATCTGGAACTGACCGTGAAACCGGGAATAAAGGTTGGCTGTTTAAGCCGCTGTTGATATAATTTAGATGAGGTGAGTATTATGTCAACTCTGGAAAAAGCAGTAACCCTCTTAAAGGGATTGTCGCAGGAAAAACTCGATCTCGTTGTATATATTTTGGAATCTTTGCTGGTTAAGCAAAAAATCGAAGCTATGAACATTGAAGAGCTAACCCCGGAAGAAGCAAGGATTATTGATATTGCCCTGGCTGAACTGGAAAGTGGGTTAGGAGTTGAAGCCCCGAGTGTCTGGAGAGAAGCCGGAGTATAAAAAATATTGTTTTCGCCAACAGCCAGGAAGCAGTATCTTAATCTTGACAATCCAGTACAAGTACGAATCAAATCTGGAATTCAAAATTGAGTACGGTTCCACCCCAGGGTGATATATAAAAGTTAAAAGGCCGGGAGGGCCTGTATAGATTAAGGGTTGGTGGCTGGAGGATTATCTTTCGGCTTACAGATATAATCGAGATTATTGCCATTTTACCGAGAGGACAGGCTTATAAATGAAAGACGCAACCCTCCATTACGGAGGGTTTTACTATTTGTGAGAATGGAGAAGTACTTTCGAGGGTGATGCCAAACGCCACAAAAAATCATGCTCTATGTTTTTCAGCTTCGCGGATAAATTCGGGGATAAACTTCTCCAGTTCTTCCACTATACAGATGTCTGAGTAGCGGAATATTGCCGCATCGGGGTCGCGGTTGATAGATACTACTGTTTTGGAGTCCTTCATGCCGGCGATGTGCTGCATGGAACCGGAAATGCCACAGGCCACGTAAAGCAGCGGTGCCACTTTTTGGCCGGTTAGTCCCACCTGGGCGTTATACCCGATCCACCCGTTATCACATGCCACCCTTGATCCTGCGATTGCGGACCGGTTAAAACAGGAGGCCATTTCACGTATCATCTGAAGATTCTCGGCTTTGCCGATCCCCTTGCCGGCTGCAATGATCACCTCGGCGTGTTCAAGCTCGGGGTTGGACTGGTCCGGGATCATAAACTGCAGATTTGATGTATAAAGCGGATTGATATCAGCATCTATATAACTGACTGTGCCAGGTTTCGCCGGTTGGTCATAGGCGGGAAAAGCACCGGGAAGAACCGTGATGACAAGGGGAGTTTTTTCCGCTTTGTACAGCAGGTCGAGTTTGCCATGGAACCCGCTGCGGCGGTATCTTATGCCGTCGGGGGTAAATTCGATCCCGGCCACTGAAGTTATACAGCCGCCTTCCAACAGTGCTGCCACCCGGGGCGCATAATCGTATCCGGTTGAGGTATGGGCGATGATGATGATGTCGGGCATGATCTGCTCGGCAGCCAGGAGGGCTGCTTTTTCCCATCCTTCGCAGGTATATTGTGCCAAACCGGGGCTATTTATAATCAGTAAATCGGCTCCGGAAATGGGAGCAACACCAGCGATATTTCCCGGCAATACGGCTGTAATCCTGGAATTATAACGATTCGCAATCAGGGATGCGCAGAAAATTAGCTCATGGGTGACCGGAAGGATTCGACCCCCGCTTGGTTCACACATGATCATGATGGAATGGTTCATAAGGTTCTCCTTTAGATCAGGGATTTTTCGTGGAGCAGCTGCCACAGCGCCGCAGCCTTTTCGGCCGTGGTTCCTGCCAGCCTGATACCGGCACGGTCAGATCCTGCCTCCGAGATTCTTTCCACAGTTTCGTATTGGGAGGCGGGCAGACTGCCAGTGCACCTGATTTCCTTGATCCCGGTGTTCTTGGCCCGCATAACATTTGAAAGGGAAGGGTACCGGGGGCGATTAATCCCTGACTGGACTGCAATCAGGGCGGGTAGCGCAAGCTCCATGGAACACCTGTGGCCGGAATCAAGCTCTCTCTCCACCTGGATGCTCTGCTTTTCAGCATTGATTTCCAGCTTCACTACGGAGGCCGCGGAGGGAAAACCGAGCCGGGCGGCGATCATTGGCCCAGTTTGGCCGGACATCATATCTTCTGACATCACTCCGGTCAGGATCAGATCATATTTCTCGCTTTGGCAGAATTCAGCGATAAGGCGAGATTTGATCGACGGGCTAAGGTAATCATCGCGGTCATAAAAAAGATTAAATCCCCGGTCGGCCCCCATCTCCAAGCAGCGCTTGATCGCCGATTTGACACGCTCAGGACCGATCGACAGGATGTCTATCACGGTGCCGGGAATCATTTCTCGTATGCGCAAGGCCTCTTCCACAGCGTGTTCATCATAACGGTTGATCCAATAGGACGCGTTCTCAGCGTATCCAGCCCATGTCCTGACCTGGTTGACTGTGGGCCTTGATTCCTGGTCGGGCACCTGTTTTATGCATACCAGTATTTTCATATTCGCCCTCAGTTTCCTGCACGCCAGTCCGGCATTTATGCCGGGGCAGCGCAAAAGTTTTGTAAGCTTTATATCAATTTTCTGCATATGACTTGGTTATAGAAATAATATTCCCAGCCTCGAAAAAAGTCAATATAAAAAAACGGACGTCCGTCTTTTTTATCTTGACTTCCTTACCAAATGTTACTATTCTGAATTCAAGGAGGATTCCACTGCAAAAACCCTATTGGGGATGCATTCGATGTGCAGGAGTTAACGGAGCATGGCAGAAACACCCTGCGAAGGCGAAGCAGCATAAGGGGTGGACCAAGGAGATGTTATATGAGCGAATTAGTTTTCATCCGTCACGGGCAGGCCTCTTTTGGCCGGGGGGATTACGACATCCTTTCCGATCTGGGCAAAGAGCAGTCCCTGCTGGCGGCACAGTATTTGTGCCATACCGGCCTGTCATTTGCCCGGGCCTACTCAGGAACGCTGAACCGTCAGGTGGATACGGCGGCCATCATTCTGGAGCATTTGCAGGTCAATACTGGCGCGGCCCCGCCTCTTACAATGGTTAAGGGACTCAATGAATATCAGTTTGACTCGATAATACATCATTATTTTCCGCTTCTGGCTGAGGAGGACAGCTCTCTTCATCCGCATCTTGAGAAAGCATACACAGACAAGCGATCGTTCCAGCTCCTTTTTGACCGGGCGGTTAACAGGTGGCTAACGGGTGATGCCGACCCGGATGGGAGCGAGGGCTGGAACCAGTTTGTAGAACGGGTCGAGGCTGCTCTAAAACAAATTACCGCTGAAAACGATAAGGGCAGCAGGATCTTGATTTTCTCTTCTGGAGGGGTGATATCAGCCGCTGTACATCTCGCCACTGGCATGTCCCCCTATGAATCAATGCGCCTAGGCTGGGGACTGGTTAACACGTCGATCACAAAATTCAGGTTCGGGGGGGCAGGCCTCATTCTGCATACGTTTAACAGCTACCCGCACCTGGAAAGTTACCAAGCAGGCGAACTTATTACCTACAGATAAGGAGGAGCGTATGGATTTTGCAATATCGGACCGGATGACAACCATTATCGGGATGATCAATGAGTTCGTGGACAAAGAGCTGATCCCCCTGGAACACGATTTTCTGACCAAGGACTTCGAGCTGCTGGAACCGGTGCTGGAAGAGAAACGCCGGATGGTCAAACAGATGGAGCTTTGGGCGCCTAATCAGGACAGGGAATACGGCGGCATGGGGCTCGATTATTCCTACAGCATGCTGATGGCCGAGACCATGGGGCTGGTGAACTGCGGCGCCATCCCCATGGCCGTGGGCGTG
>ENA-UOOK01003917-UOOK01003917.1-fermentation-metagenome-genome-assembly--contig:-NODE-3917-length-16459-cov-8.329798_pt1 | contig 16459 bp, 14 predicted proteins | sample MGYA00245777_ERZ724023 | MGnify/ENA primary metagenome ERZ724023 (study PRJEB28704, sample SAMN03018312) | fermentation metagenome | biome: anthropogenic terrestrial biome; feature: soil; material...
CAGGGCAAACGTGAACTCTCAAACCTCTACAATTACCGGGTTTGATACCGGATATCTAACAATGTCCTGAAAAAAATGGGATTCGTGAAAAGAAATGTTTGTTCCCATGAATAATCTCATGGGACTTTTTTAATTTTTAATTTTTTAAAAAACTCGCAATGTGTTATGGAATAAGAGTTTAAGTTTGAACAGGTCCACAAAGCAAAAAATAATATTCTAAAAGAAGGTTTTGAAAGCCTCTTCAGGCTTATTCAAACCTTTAATCTCTCAGACTTATTTAAATATCTCGGGCACGATGCGCCGGGCAACTTCTTCATAGGCTTTGGAGATGTCGCCTTTATCAAACCTGAAGACATCTTTATCCATGGACTTACCGGTCTTCTTGTCCCAGAAACGGCAGGTGTCGCAGGAAATTTCATCGGCGAGAATAATTTCCCCGTCCTTTCTTCCAAACTCAAGCTTAAAGTCGGGAAGCAGGATGCCTTTCTCGTCAAGGTAGGGCACAAGCAGCTCATTGATCCTGAGCGCAAGTTTCCGGAGGGTTGCAAGTTCTTCACGTGTTGCAACACCAAGCGCAACTGCGATGTCATCATTCAGCATGGGGTCTCCGTATTCATCGCTTTTGAAATCAAAGACGAGAACCGGGGACTTGAAAACAGTACCCTCTTTCATCGGGTATTTCTTTGTGATTGAACCTGCGGCAATGTTCCTGACAATAACCTCAATCTTAATGATTTCAACTTTCCTTACGAGCATATCAATGTCGGAAAGCATACTGACGAAATGAGTTTTGATTCCGCTGGCTTCAAGCATCTCAAACATTTTCTTCGATATCTGAGCGTTGTAGTAACCCTTCAGTTCCATCTCGCCTTTCTTTTCCCCGTTGAATGCGGTAAGGCTGTTCCTGAATTCGGCGATAAGAGTATCGGGATCATCTGTCTTATAGATGGTTTTTGCTTTCCCTGAATAGAGCTGTTCTCTTTTCATGCAATGGTCCTCTCTAGGGATAATTCTGGATTTTCCTTAGACAGAGAGATTTCCAGAAATAATTTTTTCTGAATTTCTGAATAATAGTAATTTTCATATAGTAGCTATTATATAATTACTGGGGCCCAGAAACGGATAAGTATTCTCCGAAGCTGTATGCTTATGGAAATAATTTACATTTCCAGACTTTGCAAAGGTCCTCTGAAACCTGAGATGTTTGTAGATTATAGAAATCTTTTCCTCAAACACATTCTGGATTTCACGAAGAGATGGAGTAAATGAAAAGCCTTTCTGCTAGATAAACTTATCATTCGTACCGGCTTTCTATCCTTCTGCAGAGATCTGCCTCCTGCTTCGCAAATTATATCTTTAAAGAGAACCCATTAGTAGAGGTTTAGCAACTTAAAAAAAGATTTAAGAACTTTCTGCTTTGGATGCACACTATTTGATAGTGGTCTAATCTAAGTATGAAATGGGTAAAAAACATGTCAGGAATTATACTAGACATCGTAGAGCTGCTGCTTACTGCAGAGATCTATAACCGCTATCCAGAACTGGATGTTAACGACCTTCCAAAAAACATTCGCAAAAATTACTGGAGCAGCGTGGAAAAATCAGTTCCAAAACCCATAATAGCTTCATTTGTCAGGATCGAAAAACTATATGGGGTCAAAGACATCGAAAAAACTGTAAGGAATATACCTTTTATAACTGTTGACAGGTCACACTTTGAACTCCGCCTGAGCGCTTTTGAACTTGCTGCGGAATGGTTTGAAAAACAGGAAGGCTCTCTGGAGAAAATCGAAAACAACCCTGTCCTTGCCTATTATTTTGGAGAAATCCGAAAGCTAGAGGCTGCAAATTATGAAGCGGCAAAAGCAAAGATCAGGCCAAAGGAAGTCGACAGGGAATGGATAGAATCTCTGATAGCTGAAATCAGGAAAGAAGACAAGAGCGAAGAAATGCTTAAGCTCGTTGTCATTATCGCTCCTGAAGACGTCAAACAGAAGGTCAAGGACCTTGTGCTCACAGAAGAGCAGAAGGACGAAATTGAAAAAATCATGAAAGCCATCCAGCACAGGGAATACTTGCGGGAGATAGGGCTGCATGATATTGGTAAACTCCTGTTTGTCGGGCCTCCGGGTACAGGTAAAACCTCAGTTGCCCGTGCGCTCTCAGAACAGCTCTCCATTCCTTTTGTTGAGGTTAAGCTCTCAATGATTACGGACCAGTACCTCGGTGAGACAGCAAAGAATATAGACCGTGTTTTCCTGCTTGCAAAGAAATTGAACCCCTGCATCCTTTTCATAGATGAGCTGGACTTTGTTGCAAAAGCCAGGACTTCAGACGAAAATGCTGCAATTAAGAGGGCGGTCAATACTCTCCTGAAAGCTATAGATGAAATCAGCCTGGTAGACGATGGTGTCCTTCTGATTGCCGCAACAAACCATCCCAGAATGCTTGACAGCGCTGCATGGAGGCGTTTTGACGAAATAGTCCATTTCCCTCTGCCTGACCTTAATATGCGCAAAAATATTCTGGATATTGTTACCAGACACATAGAGGGGGACTTCGATACTGCAGAGATTGCGGCCCTGACAGAGAGTTATTCGGGTTCAGACCTGCGAATGGTTATCAGGGAGGCTGTCCTGGGTGCCCTTCTAGAGGAACGCAAGGTGCTTACCCAGGAGGACCTGCTGGGAGCAGTAAATTCCTTTGATCAAAGGGCAAACCTCAAGTCCGACGAGTACATAGGGAAGAAATCCTCATGAGACTGACTCTGCTTGGGACAGGGGATGCTGTAGGGACCCCTAAAATCGGGTGTAACTGCCCGGCATGCATTGATGCCCGTGAAGGCGGGAAGAGCCAGCGCCTTCGTTTTACTATCCTTGTGGAGTCTGAGCAGGGTAAAATCCTTATCGATACAAGCCCTGATCTCAGGCAGCAGTTTCTCAGGCAAAAGCTTTCGGGCATAGATGCCGTAATCTGGACACATGGTCATTACGACCATTACGCAGGTTTTGGGGAGTTCTACAGGGTTCAAAATAAAGTAAATGTCTATGGAATTCGAGAAACTCTGGACTATATAGACCAGTACGTTTCTTTTCTGAACCCCAGGTATCATTACGTAAAACTCTATGAACCCTTTGAACTAATCGGGCTTCAATTCACACTTTTTAAGGTTACGCACCCCCCGGTAGAAACACCTGCTGGAGTCATCATCCGTGACGGAGATGCCACCAAGGTTGTGGTTACCGGTGATACTAACCCGGATATCCCTGAAAAAAGTCTGGAGTTAATGAAAGACCCTGACCTTCTTATTGCAGACGCTATAGTCCCTCCGCACATCCATATCAAGAAACACATGAACTCAGAAGAAGCTATGGCACTCGCACAAAAACTCAATGCAAAAGAAGTAGCTCTTACTCACCTCAGCCATCTCTTCCGCCCCCATCATATTGAAACTATGTTTTTGCCCCTGGGATATGACGGGCAGGTCTTTGATTTTTAAAGAGGTCTTTGATTTTTAAATATTTCTCATTTTTTTCTTAAGAGTATTTTACTTAATTATTTTACTGAACTGAATTTTACTTAATTATTTTACTGAACTGAATTATTCATTAGTTGTAACTTTCGTCCAGCACTTTGATATTGACAATATTATACCTCTGGACCCAGGAATGGTAAAAGAAAGTTCGGCGTTAAATCATGTACTGCAAAATATTCAGTTTTGTAAAAATCCTTGATTTTACCAAAAATTTCGCCTGCTACCAGAAACAGGGATAAAAATGGATCTATTTCTCTATATGGACTGGCCTTTGAACCTGCCAATCAGCAGGTAAACATAATTCGCATTGAAGCATTAAGTTAATATTTATCTTAACATTTTTATTTTATGAAAGGAATTTATACGGTGTACAGACGTGAATCAGCATTACTTTTCTTTGGCTAATTATTATAAGTATTTCATAGGTCTTGACGGCATTATACTTACTTTCTTAATAATAAAGAGTTATCCAGCTGTTGTTAATTTAGAAACAAAAGCTGGCTTTCTTATTATGTTAGTAGGAGCATTTTGCGTGTTCATTGATAATTGGAACCGAAAATCAATAGCTTACAGATTATATGTCGAGCTATATGAAAACGAATACCAGGCTAATTCCGACTATAAAGCTGGTAAAGTATTTGTGAACTTAATTTTTTATGTAATCTCCATATACCTGGTATCTGGTTTGTTTTGTGCTTTCTGACACTTGCCCATAAGCTTTCATGAAGGAATTATTTAACCTGGGCGGGAAGTGACAAACCCGCCTGCCAGATTCGACGAGAGTACAGGCTTATCATACATTATTTTTTTAAAACAGTATACTCAAATTCATCGAATACCCCGCTAGCTTGCGGCGGGATGCGCCAGCACAACTTTGATTTTCTATTCTCTCTAAGAGGCTCCGATTTTTATATTAGTCACATATAAATACAAGTACATTCAATTTTAATAATGGGTTTTTATATTTTTCATATTATATATTGAATTAAGATAATATAAAAAGGGAGTGATACTTATGGCAGTAAGAAATCCAGTAGACCTGATCGCCCTTATACTCGTTATAGTGGGCGGATTAAACTGGGGGCTTGTAGGGCTCTTTGATTTTAACCTTGTAGATGCTATCTTCGGGGTAGGAAGTACTCTTTCGAGGATTGTGTACATACTTGTTGGGCTTGCAGCGCTTTATATGATCTATTTCACTATAAGAGCTGAAACGTATCAAACTCATGAGGCCGCAGTACATCACTAAGAAAAAAGATTGGAAAAGCTCCTTTCCAGTGTAATACTGTGAAAGAGCCTTAACCAGCCAGTGTTTTTTTCAAAAGGCTGGATATAGAATAAGATAAGATTATTTTTTGTAAAGGTTATTTTTCTTTTTAAATATTTTTTCTTAAATATTTTTTCTTAAATATTTTTTCTTATTTCACTTCTCTTTTAGAGTTTTCAATTCAGAAAGCACCTTTTCAGCATGTCCTGCAGCTTTAACGTTATCCCATACCTTTACAATTTTTCCTTCCGGATTGATAAGGAAAGTTGTCCGGACAGCACTTATAATATCCTTGCCCCTGAAATGTTTGGGGTGCAGGACATCATACATTTCATGTACTTCCTTTTTCTCGTCGGAAAGCAGTTTTATTTTAAGCTCTTTCTTTTCTATGAATTTTCTGTGAGACTCCTCACTATCCCTGCTGACTCCCAGAACGACTGCATTTTCAGCTTCGAACTCTTTTCTAAGGCAGCTGAAGTTTTTTGCTTCCAGGCTGCAGCCCGGAGTATTGTCCCTTGGATAAAAGTACAGGACTATCCATTTTCCTTTGAGGTTTTCAAGGCATGTCATATTGCCTTCCTGATCCGGAAGACAAAAATCAGGTGCAACCTGTCCTGACTCCAGTGATGTTTTTGCCATATTTTATTCCCTCGTAAGTCCGTACCGCATTATACGCGGTTCCTGAGTGAATACTTAAAAGTTATATGTCTTAATTCTATCATACAAATTATATTTTTCATGTATTTCTTATCGGGTTACTTTTTATCATATTCTTTGTTTTGTCCCTGACTCATGTCTTGTTTTTCTTTTTTCGGCTCATCCTTTTCTCCTCCAGGGTAAAACTGCCGCTTCAAGTGCAAGAATAGGACCTATAAGCCAGCCTGCCCAGAGTAAAAGCCCTGCAAGCCCCAGGATTAAGAAGTAAAATTGTTTCCGTATTGATTTTACACCATATCTTTCATCCTTCAGACTCAGGGTCAGGGCTATAATCCCAAGCCCAATGCTGGCAAGAGCCAGAAATACAGTGATGATTACTTCGTGAGAATACGAGCTTCTGCTCAGCGAAAACAGCATCTGGGATGTGAAAGACAGTCCTGTACCCAGGAAAAAAAGTCCTGCAAAAGTTCCTGCCCAGCGCGCAGGATTGAATCCGGCTGCAGCTTCTTTTTTATGTGAAATTGCCAGAATTCCGGCTCCAAGCGTCACTCCCAGCGGGAAGATTATAAAAGGCAGGCTCTGCCCTTCCCAGCGGTAGGTCCTTATCTGGTTCAGAGGAATTAACAGCCACTCGATAAGGGAAAAGCTTTCCCTGTATCCCAGAACAATTCCATAATTGCCCCCTCCCTCAACAGAACTTACTGCTGCATAGTACGTGCCGCTTTCCGGGACCTGGAAGTCTACCCGAACAAGGGAGTAAAAGGCACTAGGTGTAAATCCTTCATATGTCGCATTTATAGGCCTTTTTCCTGAAAATATCCTGGCTCCGTATCCTTCAGGCACTTCTACGGTTTTGGGTACCTCTCCTTCGTCAGAAAGCCCGGGTCCCATAATGACCAGGTCCGGAGTAAAAGTCAGGCCCTCTTTCCCGGAAGGGACGATCAGCCCAATTACGATTTTCTCTCCTTTTTCTACCTCAAAACTATAGTACTGAAGGTCTCCCCCTGAAAGTTGTCCGTAAAGGACTCTGGACTTTGAAGGGTTTTCGACTGGAGTTGCTGTTTCAGGGCTTTTGCCTCCTTCTCCAAAAACCGGAACATGAGCAAACGCAGGCGTAAGCAAAAAATAGATTCCTGCCATTAAAATAAACAACGTGACGAAATATCTGAGTACCAACCTTTTCATAGACTATATTTTCATGTGCTGCCAGTAAATAGGTATCAGAAGCTGAAGTTAGGAACAAAACCTCAGGCTTAAGTTCAGACTTAAAACTAATTCCAGGTCTAAATGGGTAAAAAATGAGTAAAATTTACTGCCGAAAGCCCTTTTTAAAATGCATTCGAAGTTTATCTTATGAGAATCTGGGACATACCTCCCGAGAAAATGTGCCGGCAGCACCTTCTCGGAGAGCATCGTGAATTACATGCCTTGTGGTCCATAATAACCAATAACAAGAAGGCTTATGCACACCACCCCGAGACCCTTCGCTGGAAGGGGAAGCTAAAAGCTCTCTATCTGCGGCACGAAGCCCTGGTCAATGAAATGACATCGAGGAATTATAAGCATCATACCCCTCTTGACCCTGCTCTTGCAACAGGAAAAGCTGTGCAGGACGAGTTTGTGAATACCTGTGAGGAACAGGTCCGGATCCTGAAAGAAAAAGGATGTGAATGCAGGGTCTGACTGAAAGTTTCAGAAATCAGCACGGATTACAGCCAGGGTAAAAGGGAATAAGGAAGATACTTTGAAAGCATATACTTTGTGCTTTTTTGGGGTGAATATTAATCGGAAGACTAATTGCTATTCATAGCTAATTAATAATGGGTTTTTACGTGGTTAAAGGATCCAGTCGGGGTGTTTTGTATTGGACAGCTCAAAGCTTTATTCTAATCAAGAAATCGAGACCATGGACAGGGGAGAACTGGACGCCCTCATTGAGGAGCGGGTGCGGTATACGGTAAAATACGCGGCTGAAAATTCCCCTTTTTACAGGAAATGGTTTGAAAAACACGGAGTAAATCCGGGAGATATCAAAGCCCATGAAGACCTCCTTGAACTTCCAATCATCTCCGGAAAAACCATCCGGGAAAACCAGCCGCCTGAGACTAAGGATTTCATGTTCAGGAGTGTGGGCTGGGAGGACGTTTTCACAATCCACGAGACCAGCGGCACGAGCGGGACTCCAAAGAGCTTTTTCCTTACCTGGGAAGACTGGGAGCGCTACGCAGAAAAATACGCCCGTATTTTCAGGTCTCAGGGCTTTGGGCAAGGAGACAGGGTTGTTGTCTGTGCTTCTTATGGCATGAATGTGGGGGCAAACACCATGACCCTTGCCGCCAGGCAGCTGGGCATGAGCATTATCCCCGAGGGCAAGTGCACTTTTCCCCTGCGTGTTATTGAAGCCTACAGGCCGACAGGCATAGTGGGCAGTGTATTCAAGCTCCTGAACCTTGCCCGCAGAATGAAGGCTGAGGGCATTGACCCCAGGCGGTCAGGAATTAACAAACTGGTTGTGGGAGGTGAAGCTTTTGCTGACGAGTCAAGAAACTATCTCTCGGAAATATGGAACTGCCCTGTGTATAATACCTACGGGAGTACGGAAGGGACGATGTGCGGGGAATGCAGTGAAATTACAGGGCTGCATGTTCCTGAAGACTTTGTCCACCTTGATGTTTACGACCCGCACCTGGAGAATTTCGTGCCTGATGGGGAGTGTGGAAGAGTTATCCTGAGCACGCTCCTGCCTGTTGGGGCAAAAACAGGGAACCTTCTCTTAAACTATGATACTGAAGATACTACTGTCGTCCTTACGCGCAAAACGTGCTCCTGTGGCAGGACTCATATGAAAATTCTCACTCCCCAGAGGGAAGCAGAAACAGTCTGGGTTGAAGGCACACCTTTTAATCGTGTGGATGTGGAAAAAGGGGTCTTCCAGAGTGGGAATATGGATTTTCTTACAGGAGAATATGAAGCTTTTCTCTACGGTGCAGAAGATGAGGGAGAAACCGTACTCAGGGTCAGTATGGAATGCGAAAATCCCGAGACCTGTGACAGGGATATTATAAAAGAAAACTTTATTCGCTCTTTCTTTAAATATAAGCCTCCTCTCTCCAGGGCCTATGAAGAAGGTACTTTCAAGATCCTTTTCAACTTCGCAGGACCAGGAGGACTTGATCTGTACAAAATTAAAGGACGACCGAAAAGGCTTGTGGACAGACGGTAATTTCTGAGTCTGTAATTAGCTTTTGTTTTCTCTTCGCTTTATTAATTTGTTTTAAATATTCTGTTTATTTATTTCTTTAGAATTCTTTTCCTTTTGTTTTTATTATTTTTTCTATTTTTGCCTTTCTTATTTTTCTATTGTCATTTTGCCCCTTTCATATATTCTAAAATTTATAGTTCCCAAACATTAATATACTGAGGGATGAATACTCATATGAGTATAACTCTTTTATATTAATGATCAAGTGAAAAAAACATATATAGTATTACTTACATTAAGTTTATGTATTATCATTTGAATAAATTGTAAATTACTCGGTGATACGATGGAAACAGAACTTATGAGGATAGGGGTCTCCCTACCCGATACACTTCTTGGTAAATTTGATGAGATTATTGAAAAAAGAGGTTACTCTTCCCGTTCGGAAGGCATAAGGGACGCCATCAGGAGTTATATCTCTTATTATGAGTGGATGGGTGACATTAAAGGTCATCGTGTCGGGACTGTTGCCGTTATTTACGACCACACGAAGCGCGGGCTTTCAAATGCACTTGCAGATATACAGCACCACTACTCTCACCTGATTAAGTCTTCCGTGCATATCCACCTTGACCATGACAATTGTTTTGAGGTAATTGTTCTCGATGGAGATGGCGAGGAAATTAAAGAGCTAGCTGAATCCATTATGGCTCTTAAAGGGGTAAAGTTCTCAAAACTTACTACCGTAGCCTCAAATGAAAAGATTTAATTCTATCTTTTCCGGATACAAAGCTCCAATAACTAATTGTTCAGGAATGATGAGGGGCGTTAAACTTATTTAATGGGTCAAAGTCCCTCAACTCCTTTACTTAACTTTTCTCAAAATGTCTTTCAATTTGCTTCAGAAGCAGGTTTCCGAATTCCGTAAGGTCATAGATCTGAAAACTGCGTTCTCTCCTTGAATCCACGAGCCCTGCTTCCTTTAAGAGCTTCAGGTGGTAAGAAAGTGCAGAATGCTTCTGGTCCGTAGCTTCAACAAGGACACAGACGCAAAGGCTCTGGACTTCAAGAGCTTTAAGTATCCTCAGGCGGGTTGGGTCTGCAAGGACTTTGAACAGACTGACTATTTCTTCAACATCTTCATTCAGGGCCGTATGAACAGCTTCGAGCACATCTTCAGGAAGTGCATAAGCGTCCTGGACTGCTATTATTTTCTTCTCAGACATTTCTTTCACTCAGACATTTTTTCAGGCTATCACATTCCTTTTAGAGTTTCGGTATTCGTTGAGAGGACCTCTCTCCATCTGAGCCCCAGTTCCGATAAGGCTAGCCCGCCTCCGAGCAATGTGATTGAATTCTTTATAATGTGGTCCAGCACAGCGACAGTAAACCCTAGTTCAGGCCTGATGCCTCCAAGCCCGAATACTGCAGTAAGGGCAACTTCATATGTCCCTATAGCTCCGGGAGTAATGGGAAAAGTTTTTGCAATGTTTCCGAGAGCTACAGCCAGAAAGACCAGGGATACGGTGAATGTTGAAGATATATCCACCCCTGCTGCCGGAAAGGCTTTCAGGACCAGAAAACAGGTAAAAATATCCATTCCCCATATAAGAAGGGAGGATGCAACTACCTTAAGAAAAGATCCAGGTCGGACTGCAACAATGCTCATCTGGTGGATAAAAGTGGAGGCGAATTCTTTTATTTTATTCTGATGTTCTCCCGAGGAATTTTTAGAAATCTTTTCTTTACCATCCTTTTTACCGTGGCTCTCCCTGAAAGATAACGCAAACAGGGCTGCAAAGAAAAGGAAAACTGCAATCCCTGAAAACTGAATAAGGGACTTCATCCAGGAAGCAATCTCGAACCTGTCAGCTACGCCTGAAGATGCGAGTACGGCAATGAAAGTAATTGCAATTATGTCAAAAACTCTTTCTACGGTCAGAGAGGAAAGGCTCGTTGTAAATGCAAGGTCTTTACTTTTTTTCAGGATATACATCCTGCTAAAGTCTCCTATTCTTGCGGGAAGGATCACATTTGCAGATTGGCTGATGAAAATACTCCCTGTAAGAAATCCAAGTCCAAAATGGTTTCCAAGCCTGTTAAGGATCTGCTGGAAGCGTACTCCTCTGAGCGGCCAGGAGGCGCAGTAAACAAGAGTTGCAAGAGCCAGGGTGCCTGGAGAGACCTGTTTGATATTTTCCATAACTTCGGCTGCTCCCAGAAAGGTTGCAGCAAGTGCGAGAATCAGAAGTGCAAGAAAAGCTGTCAGGAATATTTTTCCTTTCCCTGAAAATAAGCCCGGAAAAAAGAGTTCCCACCAGAGGCGGAAGACCTCTGAGCCCATTCCAACAATATCCTTTGCGAAATTGACCTTACTTGATCCTCCATGCCTCCAGTAAACAGGGAACTCAAGGACCCTGTATCCCCCATGCTGGGCTCTGACAAGCAATTCGGTATCCCAGAACCAGTGCTGGTTCTCAATTCCATCGAGCAATTCAAAGAGAGGGTCTCTCCTGAAAGCCTTGAAGCCGCACTGGTGGTCATAGAGTTTTGAATGCAAAAAAAGCCGAACAAGGGAGTTATATCCTCTGCTTGCAAACTCGCGCTTAAATGGCCTTTTTGCATCGCTTTCGGACATCATTCTCGAACCGGTTGCAAAGTCATAACCCTCCACACTTACAGCTCTGATTAGCTTTTCCAGGTACCTCATATCCGTTGCAAGATCCACATCAATATAGCAGAGCACCTCTCCTGAGGCTGCCTTAAAAGCCCTGTTCAGAGCCCTTCCCCTTCCCTGCCGCTCATCGGAATGCAGGTGTTTGACATAGGGGTACTGTTCCGAAAGCCTTGAGGCTATCCGGTCTGTGCCGTCCGTGCTGCCGTCCTCTGCTATTATGATCTCAAAAGAATGAGTTATCTTTGAAAGAGTCTCTGCTGTTATTGAGACCGTGTTTTCTATTCTGGCTGCTTCGTTGTAAGCTGGCAGAACTACCGAGACGCTGGTTATACGAACAACCTCTTGATATTTATAATGTTTATTGAGCTTTTATGTTGAATGCTGTTTTATATAATACTCTCTAAATTTAAAATAATCTCATATTTATAATACCCATTTATGAAATCTGTTTTGAAGCGTATTTATGAAAAGTATTTATGAAACAATGTTTAGATACTGAAATAAATGATATATTTATCTAAAATGTGATTTTTTTTGCTTGAACCTGTTTCTTCTTTGAAAGTGGGAAATTATAATATCATTTTTACGGGTCTTTCTTTAATTTATATATTGTGACTGATCCTTCATAAACCAGCTCAAAATAAGTTTCATTCTTGAATTTATCTTGTTTTACATGATATATTTGCCGTTCAAGCCCACCGATATACACATAGCTTACTTTATATCTATTCATGAGCTCAATCGCTTTCTTTTCACTGTCAGTTGAATAAATCAAGTTAATATCTTCTATCCTCTTTTTTACTTCTGCATGGTCTCTTCCCCAGAACCTCTCATGCCTTGCCCATCCAATGACCGCAGGAAACCCCGTATTTGCAGAAACGCGGCAGGCATAACTGTAGCTGCTGTCATCTTCAGAAGCTTCAAGAATTACCGGTGAGCCTTCAATATTCTCCTGCATCCACCTTATGGCATTGTAGTCTCCCCTGTCCAGTTCTTTCATGTATCCCATTCCGTCAAGGGTGTGCCTGGCGTTCATATCTTTTATTCTCGTGAAGGTTGATACTGCAGGAAAAATGGCACAGGAGATTATCAGGAGCACAAGCACAGCTGTCCATATTTTTTTTATAACTCTCTTCAAAAGCGTTCTGTTTCCGGACTTACTCGAGTAACGGAAATCAAGTTCATAGTACGAATAAGAGGCTGCAACAGCAAGGAAGATCCACAAATGCATGTAAAATTTGAAAACCGTGTTCATACGGGCAAACTTTCCTGAAACAGGGTCGTCAAGGAAAATAACTTCGCAGAGCAGGGCAATAAAGGCAGCTGTTGCTATCAGAAGAGATGCAAATCCTGCTGCGCTTCTTTCCGGAATGTCCTTCAGAAATAGAAACATGGAAAGAGCAAATAGGGGTAAAAGGATCGTAAGCAAGGGAATACTCCATGTTTCTGAAAGCAGTACTGAAGCCCCTGCCACCAGGACAAAAAATCCTATTTTCCTTCCTGAATCCAGGCGGGTTACAAGGAATGAGAAGACCAGAAAAAGGAAAAGCCCGAAAAGGATTAGAAATTTATCAATCTCTGTCCTGGACTCCAGCAAAACAAAATCAAATCCCCCTGCCGCATTGGGATTAAAATCCAGGTAAAAAGGCAAATAAGACAGGAAACTGAAGAGAGAAATAAAAATGATTGAATTGAAAAATTCAGCAACAGCAGCGAATAGATTTCTATTATGGATATAATTCCCGCAATAAAATGCAAAAACAACGAGAAGTGTCAGACCAAAGTATACAGGAAAATCCCAGGAGTTGAATGGAAATAAAAAGCCGAGGGATATTGAAAAGATGAGAAATGTCAGGCTATTTTCAAATATTGAGCTCTCATTTTTCCTGAAATACATATTCAGGAGAAAAACAAGTATAAGCAGCTGAAATGGGATTGAAAGCATATGGGAGTGCAGGTCTCCGTGTATGAAGCTGAAGTACGGAAATTCGTTTATTGTAAAAGGGATGACCCTTGAACTGCTCCAGTAGTATCCTCTTGAGATATGTTCATGCTGGATATACATTGATACGAATTCTATAAGTCCCTGCAGGTTCCCGAGCAGCGTCCCAAAAACCGCAGTCAGGACTCCATACTTGATTTTTCCGCGTGTAAGGTTGTACCCAAGGCCGAAAAAGGCGTTCAGGGAAAGTGCAAATGTCAGTGCAATTGCCAGGTTAAAGAGGATGGAAGGGTTTACGGCACTGAGTTTTCCAATTACTGCTACAGAAAGATATCCGAAATAGTAATAAAAATCCATGAGCCCGCCTGCAAACCAGGGGTCTGGAGGAGGAAACGAAGTGGTTCTCATCACTGCGTTCAAAAATGCAAAGTCCATAAATTTTTCGTGTCTGTATATCTCGGGCAGGTGCATGCGTATGATCAAGAAAAAAAAGAATCCTGTCATGAACACTAATTCATTCATGAGCAGAATCTTCCTGCTCGGGAAAAGCCGCTGTTTCCTGTAAAGGGTAATGGATATAAGGCAAAGCAAGAGAAATGCCATCAGGACCGCAGTAAGGCTGAAACCCAGTATATACGAAAAAATCCAGGAAAAATAGGTGATAAGTATAATTCCAAGAATTCTGGATACAGAATATCCTCCGTCAGCAAGCCTGTTTCCTGCACTTTTAGCGAGCGGAGCCGAAATAACACTCAGAGCTTCTATAAGAAAAAACCATAAAATAATATGTAAATATTCTAACACTGTCCCCCTCTCCTAAGTGCAAAGTGAAGCCTTTCCGTTGAGGTCCACTCTTCAGTTTACTGGTAAAATACGGTTCCTGAGGTCTGCTTTAAACTGAAGCCCCAAACTTCAAGCCTGAAGCACTCTCCAAACCACGGCTGTAATTCGTCCCCTCCTCAAACTACACCGCTGAAAATTTCATTTAACTGCAATACCAACATATTTTCCATATGTTGCATTCTGCAAAAGTTCCTGAGTTCTTCTGTAAAAAACACATCCGGAGCCCCCGATTTGATCCGGAATAGCTTTTACGAGCCAGGAAAGCCTCAAGAAGTTCCTTAAAAATGTCCCCACTGGTCTTATTTTCGTTTTTTTAAATTTATAAGGAGAGACATATATTGATTATTATATATTGTTAATATACTTATATTTCTATCGAGCGGGAACTTATTTTTCTTTTCTTTCCTGTTTTATTCTTAGAAGCGGCCTCTAAAATTATTTTAAACAAATTCACAACTCATTTGCTATGAGATTTGTTATCTTAAAATAGGTCTTTGTAAATAATGGTAGCCATGAAAATGCAGATTTACGGAAAAGCGGCAGATGCATGCGGAGGCGAGTGCTTTGATGTTAAAAACCCAGCAACGGGCGAACTTCTCGAACAGGTTCCTAGAGGCACAGAAGATGATGTTTCCCTTGCGATAGAAGCCGCGGATTTAGCTTTTGAAGGCTGGGCTTCCACATCTCCACAGCAGAGAGGCATGATTTTTTACAGGGCGGCAGGACTTGTCAGGCAGAGGAAGGAAGAACTTGCTGTCCTGCTCACACAGGAACAGGGAAAACCTCTTGCAGAAGCCAGAAGCGAAATCGAGGGCTTTGCACACGTGCTTGAATACTACTGCGGGCTTGCAAGCAGTTTGCGAGGAGATTTCGTTCCTGTTCCGGGAAATGGGTATGCTTTTACCGTAAAGAAGCCTCTGGGGATCTGTGCGGCTATAATACCCTGGAATATGCCTGCCCTGATTATGGGCTGGAAAATTGCCCCTGCCTTGATTTCAGGCAATACTTTTGTGCTGAAACCGGCAAGCAATACCCCACTTACAAACCTTACACTTGCTTCCATTCTGAATGAAGCCGGTCTGCCCGCAGGCATCCTGAATGTCGTCACAGGCCCAGGCGAGACTGCAGGAGAGAGCCTTGTGCGTAACCCCAATGTACGAAAAATCTCTTTTACGGGAGAGTCAAGGACAGGAAAAAGGGTAGCCGAGCTTGCAGCCAGCGGGATGAAAAGGGTTACCCTTGAGCTGGGAGGAAGTGACCCAATGTTAGTATGTGATGACGCAAATCTTGAAAGTGCAGTTGCAGGAGCCATTAGAGGTAGATTTTACAACTGCGGCCAGGCCTGTACGGCTGTCAAGAGGCTATATGTTTTTGAATCCATTGCTGAGGAGTTCATAAGAAAACTCGAAGCAGGCGTTAAAAACTTAAAAGTTGGAAACGGGCTTGATAAAACTACAAATATTGGACCTCTAAACAACCGCCACCAGCTGGAATATATAAAAGGGCTCGTAGCAGAAATTGAGGAAAAGGATGGAGGTAGAATAATTACCGGAGGGAAAGTTCCTGAATTCAAGGGTTCAGATAAAGGATATTTCTTTGAACCTACTCTCGTTTCAGATGTTCCCGGAGATTCCAGACTTCTCAAAGAGGAAGTATTCGGACCTTTGCTGCCCATAGTCACGGTAAAGGACATGGATGAGGCAATAGAGGAAGCTAACAGGAGCATCTACGGGCTTGGTGCATCAATCTGGACAAAAGACCTTGACAGGGTAAGGATAGGATGCGAGCAATTGAACGCAGGGATAATATGGGTCAACCAGCACCTGAAGGTAGCTCCAGAAGTTCCTTTCGGAGGAGTTAAAGAGAGCGGGTTCGGAAGAGAAAACGGGCCTGACATCCTTTCCGAATATCTGGACACCAGAACCATAATGTTAAAAACCTGAATCCTGTAAAACAGAATCCTGTAAAACAGAATCCTGTAAAACAGAATCCGATAAACAGAGTTCGGTAAACAGAATTTGTTAAAAATAGTTTAATAAATTTATTTGTTTGAAAGTATAAAATAAAGATTTTCGATGAGCCTTATCAGCCGGCTCACCGAGTTTCTTCAGTACACCGGTGTTTAATCTTCATAGTTTACTTTTTGTACTTGGGCAGAAGCTGCATGAATTCTGAAGCTTCCATTACCGGGACGCTGTCAATCACGCAGACATCAGACCAGGGAAGGTTGAATGCTCCGTATGCTTCAGCATTGTCTGCTTCGTAGAGAATGTAATAACGGTTTCCGGAAAGGTCAACCCACTGGTTAATGATATCAATTCCTTCGGGAACTTCCA
>ENA-UOOK01003918-UOOK01003918.1-fermentation-metagenome-genome-assembly--contig:-NODE-3918-length-16452-cov-8.334512_pt1 | contig 16452 bp, 12 predicted proteins | sample MGYA00245777_ERZ724023 | MGnify/ENA primary metagenome ERZ724023 (study PRJEB28704, sample SAMN03018312) | fermentation metagenome | biome: anthropogenic terrestrial biome; feature: soil; material...
ATGCAAATACTCCTTATCGGATATCATTTGTCGAAATCATATTATAGACTTTGCCTGGATGTGAACAGTAACAATATAAAATGAAGAAGGAGGGATACGGTCTTCCTTTGACTAGGAATCAGGAGGGTTCGGCCGTATAATTTATGAACGACATTAATAAATTTCAGGAGCTTCTTAAAAAGACCTTAGAAATAGCAAAAAATCAAAAGAATCGTGTGGATGTACCGACGATAAAAGATATCTTTGCAGAGTGGGAATTAAGCGATTCCCAGCTGCGTGAGATCAGCAGTTATCTGGCAGCCAATAAGATAGAGGTTGCAGGGTATGTACAGCCAGAGAAACTTAAGATGGAGGAGAACAATCCGGATAAAGAAAAGCCATATGAACCCAAAAAGATTAATTCCAAAGATTCCGCCTATCTGAAGGACTATCTGGAAGAGCTGAAGGGAATTGCGGAAGGGAGCCGGGAAGAGGAGATCCGTCTGATCCATCGGATGAAACAGGGAGACAGTACGGCGAAGCAACGCTATATTGAGATAAATCTGCGTAAGGTTGTTGAAATTGCGGGGGAATATAAGAACCAGGGGATGACGGCGGAAGATCTGATTCAGGAAGGAAATATGGCTCTGATACAATCGATCAATGAGATCGATGAGCTTCCGGCAGACAATCGTATAGAAGAGATTCAGAGGCAGGTATATGAAACCATACGAAGCCATCTCGCGGCTTCGATCAGGGAGCAGCAAGAGAATGATACGATGGAAAACGTCATTATGGAGAAAATGAACCGGATCTATGCTGCGATGAAAAAACTGGAGAATCAATTGGGACGAAAAGCTGATATTTCTGAGTTAGCTAAGTATATGAAGGTTACGGAAGATGAGATACAGGATATCTTAGATTTATCCGCGGATACCGTAAAACTTGGAGAACATAAGCCGCAGGAAAATGCTTTATAGAACATTTAAAAGAGGGGATATTCCACTTGCAAGTGAAAGTAAATAGTACGAAGGAGATATCAGGAATATGAAGTTCGATTTTTTAGGCGGCGCTTTAGAAATCGGAGGAAGTGCCGTGTTAGTCCAGATAGACCAAAAAAATATATTATTTGATTCTGGTATACGTCAGGGTGCCAATAAGGATCCCCTGCCTAACTTCCAGCGAGTACAGGAACTGGGAGGACTGGATGCTATTATTATAAGTCATGCGCACCTGGATCATATCGGAAGCCTACCTTTGATTAGCAAAGAATATCCCGGCGCAAGAATATATATGAACCACATGACGAAGGATCTGGTACGGGTACAGCTGTACGACAGTCTAAAGGTTATGAAGAACAGGGAAACAGAGATACCTTTATATGCAGAACAAGATGTGGTGGATACTTTAAATCGTATCTTCCCTATTGGGTATGAGGTAAGATTCCCTATCTTTGATGATTGTTATCTTACCCTATATAATGCCGGTCATATAGCCGGAGCAAGCTTTTGCTATCTTCAGGGAAAGGAAGGCAATGTGTTTTATTCCGGTGATTTTTCAGTATTCTCCCAACGAACCATTGAAGGAGCCAAGCTTCCGAAGCTGCGCCCCGATGTTGCTATTGTTGAGGCAACCTATGGGGATCGTCTGCATACCAATAGGGAAATTGAGGAAAAGGCTTTAATAAATTTGATTAATGAAGCAATTGATCAAAATGGCAAGGTACTAATTCCGGCCTTTGCATTGGGAAGGGCTCAGGAGGTTCTGCTGATTCTAAAGGGGGCTATGAATAAGGGAAGCCTAAAGAAGGTGAAGGTGTATGTGGACGGAATGGTGCGGGATGTCAATCGGGCCTATCTACAAAATCCCTTATACCTGAAACAGTCTCTGGCTAAGAAGATATTAAAGGGTATAGAGCCTTTTTATGATGAGAATATTATAGAGGTAAAGCCTGCGATGAAGAGAGAAGAATTAATTGATGAAAAAGAATCGGTAGTCTTTGTTGCTAGTTCAGGTATGCTTACAGGAGGACCAAGCACCTACTATGCAGAGAAAATCGCGGCTATGGAAAATGGCTATATCGCAATTACCGGATATCAGGATGAAGAAGCACCTGGAAAGCACCTGTTAGATCTTCTCGATGCGGAGGAAGGAGAAAGGTATCTAAAGTTAAACGGTGTAAGCTTTCCTGTGAAATGCAAGATCAAGAAGATTGGACTTTCCGCTCATTCAGATAAGAGCGAGATCTGCGGCGTTATTGAACGGCTGTCCGCAAGAAATGTCATATTCGTTCATGGCAATGAGGATGTTATCCGCAATCTGGCAAAGGAAATAGCAGCAAATTACCGAGGAAGAATATTTGCTCCGGATTGCGGGGAACAGATTACGATATCAATAAAAAATCCAAGAAAACAAATCATTAAGGAATTGCCCTATGTGATGCAAAGGAAGGAAGAACTTTCCGAGCAAAACATTATGCATTTTCATCACTATGTATGGGAACATTACCAGCAGCAACTATTTACTCTGAATGAGTTATTCTATCTATGGAGTGGGACAAAGTCAACCGATGAGGATAAGCTGAACCCTTTTCAACAAGTTCTTTTGAATACGGTTTATTTTGAGAATGATAGAAAGCGTTTATTTCTATGGAAGGCCAGGGAGGAGAAGGACATTGCTCTTGACCTGGAGAAGAAGGAGCCAACGCAACAGCAATTGGGTTCTAAGGTAGAAGAGATGTTTCGGGGATATCCCTATAAGAAGATTAGCTACTCCAATGAAAATAAGAGCATTACTTTAGGATTTGATTTTCCGGATGCATTGGATCAATCAATTGAAACAGTTTTCCGGCAATTCACAGAGGAAACTGGTTGGTCTATTACTATCAATGAGAACATGAATTTTAATGCGGCGGAAATGATGATACGAGGTTACTTTGGATATGAGAATGTGGACAGGATTTCCTATTTTATAGTAAATAAAAGATACCAGGTGGTTCTTAAGAAAGCCCCGGAAACCTTACAGAGTAAGAAATTATGCGATGATTTTCTAAAGAATACCGGCTGGGAGCTGGTGATAACATCCCAGGACCAAACCGCTGATGTGACGGGCGAACCAACCAATGATTATTTTATTACAGAGAATAGCCAGTCTGTGGAGCAGAACGAGGCTCTATACTTAATTGATCTTACCTTTGAAGAGGAAGAGCATAAGCCCTATCGGAAGAGCATTAAGCAAAGAGAAAATGAAAAGTATCTGGAGCTTACTTTTATCACGCCGATGATAGGGCGTAGATATGCGAAACTAATCGAAGCCCTGACGAAACAGTTGGGCTGGAATATTGCCATATCGGATAAGGTGAATCAAAATGAACTATTAAACAAAGCCAGCTTTCTCTGCCAAAAGCATCAGGTAGTTCTAAAGAAAAATCCATCCTTTCTACCGGGCAAGATGAGTGTAAAGATACAGATTGTTGATGGGGAAGAACATTTATCAAAGGTTAGAGAGGAATTCAGGAAAGAAACGGGTTGTGAGCTGGAAGCATAAGAAAAGAGATAGACTGCTATGTAAATTCATAGATGATGGGGGGGTATCGCAAAACTGATTTTGCGGCACCCCCCTTTTTAGTGCGCACGTTCTAAAAATAGACAAAGGCACTAGGCACTCCGATGGTGAACAAACGATTGGATAGATTACCTAAAACGTTTAATATTAAATTTATATAAAAAATAAAGAAATGGTTGCATTTTATTCAGAAAAGGATTAATATTAATATACCAAAATTAGTTAGAAGTTAGTGGATATAAGTAAATTAATATTAGGAAATTGCTTTTGAACCGTACATAAATAAAGAAATATTGACATAATAAACAAAAAGACATATGCTTACATGAGTTATATGTATAAAGTGTCTTTTGCCAATTAACGAAAACGATTAAGTAATATTGGCTTCAGGGAAAGGCATTTCTATCGCGCAAATGTGCGATAAGGATATAAATGCAATTATATTAATTTAGGGAGGATCAAAGATGAAAAAGAGGTTATTAAGTCTGCTCTTCGCAGCGGTTATGCTTGCCGGTTTGCTGGCCGGCTGTGGCAAGAACGGAGAAGAGACATCTGCGGACCCGACGAAGGCACCCGTAGAGGAAGGGAAAAAGGAAGAAAAGAAGGAGGGAAGTAATCCGGCAGAGGATACAAAAGAGCCTGCACAGGCAGATGAGGGGAAAGTATTAAACATATACTGCTGGAATACGGAATTCCAGGATCGGGTTAAGGCATATTTCCCCAGTTATACGGATAACGGAGACGGAACCGGTAAAGTCGGTGATGTTGCAGTGAACTGGGTGATCACACCGAACCAGGACAACGCTTACCAGAATGCATTAGACGCTGCCCTGCTTGCGCAGAAAGATGCCGCTGCTGATGATAAGGTTGACTTATTCCTGATTGAAGCGGATTATGCGTTAAAGTATGTAAACACGGATTATGCGATGGACGTTAAAGAAATCGGACTTACGCAAGAGGATATGAAGGATCAGTATCAATATACTAAGGATATTGTTACCGATTCAAATGGTGTTATCCGGGGTACTACCTGGCAGGCAACACCGGGATTATTCGCTTACAGGCGTTCTATCGCAAAAGACGTATTGGGAACCGATGATCCGGTGGAGGTTCAGAAGAAAATCAGCAACTGGGATGATTTTAATGCAGTTGCCGGAGAAATGAAGGCAAAAGATTATACCATGCTATCCGGTTATGATGATGCCTACAGAACCTTCTCCAATAATGTGTCCGGTCCCTGGGTACAGAATGGAAAGGTTGTCGTTGATGAAAGCCTTATGAAATGGGTGGATCAGACGAAGGAATTTACGGATAAAGCATATAACAACAAGACAAGTCTTTGGAGTGATGGCTGGGCAAAGGATCAAGGCCCGGATGGAAAGACCTTTGGTTTCTTCTATTCTACCTGGGGAATCAACTTTACTTTAATGGGGTATTCCTTAGCAGATTCTAATGCGGAAGCAGCCGTTGGCAATGGAATCTTTGGCGACTGGGCGGTATGCGAAGGACCTGCACCATTTTACTGGGGCGGAACTTGGATCTGTGCGGCATCCGGAACCGATAATCCAAGCTTAGTAAAAGATATTATGTATACCCTGACTTGTAATGCAGAGACAATGAAAAAGATTACTATGGAAACACAGGATTATACTAATAACCAGAAGGCAATGGAAGAGATTGCAAATAGCGATTTTAAGTCTGAGTTCCTTGGCGGACAGAACCATATCGCTCTATTTGCAGCAGCAGCTCCGAAGATTGATATGAGTAATATTTCCCCTTACGATCAGGGCTGCAATGAGGAATTCCAGTCAGCCTTCAAGGATTATTTTGATGGTAATGTAACGAAAGACGAAGCTCTACAGAATTTCTACGATAATATTATTGTGAAATATCCGGAGCTTACGCACTAACAACCAGGATGCCGCTTTGCGGCATCCCAAAAATGTCTCGCTACTTTTTACGAGACTATTCATAAGATTTTATAGCGTAATGTAATAACAATAATAATAAAAATATCCTTTTGTTCAGTAAAAAATTAAAAAATGTTCAGTGATTATTTCAGGGGCTGCTGCATTACGGGAAGGCCACAGATCCTCTTGCGGTATTCGAAAGTTTGCAACAACCCCTGAATATTGAATTCAGTAATATGGAATAGGAAACTAATTGCTACCTAGGCGGGAGGAAAAGCGCAAAAGGCAGCGCAGAAATGGGAGAAATTATGAGAAAGAAGAAAACAAGCTGTGTGAAGTACACCAAATGGGGATATATATTTTTGATACCATTCTTTGTGGTATATACGGTATTTTCATTAATACCATTGGTTTCTACGTTCTACAACAGTTTTTTTGAAAACTATATGTCCGGCCTTACGAAGGTTGGCCCAAACTTTGTTGGCCTTAATAATTTTAAAGCACTATTTGCTAATGCAAGCCTGCTGAAATATACGCAGAATACCCTTATTATGTGGCTTATGGGCTTCATCCCGCAGATCTGCATATCTTTATTGCTGGCAGCGTGGTTTACGGACCTTCGATTAGGGCTAAAGGGGAAACGGTTTTTTAAAACCATTATTTATATGCCGAATCTGATCATGGCGGCTGCATTTTCCATGCTGTTTTTCGCTATATTCTCGGATATCGGACCGGTCAATGATATTTTAATTCGTCTTGGGATTTTGAAAGAGCCTTTTCGATTTTTATCCAGTGTCGGCGGCACGAGAGGGCTAATTGCTCTTATGAATTTTCTGATGTGGTTTGGAAATACAACCATTCTGCTGATGGCGGGAATGATGGGAATTGATACAACCTTGTTTGAAGCGGCGGAAGTGGATGGTGCAAAATCCTTTCAGATATTCCGCTTAATCACGATGCCGCTTCTTCGGCCTATCTTTATTTATGTGATTATTACATCTCTAATCGGCGGAATTCAGATGTTTGATGTGCCGCAGATTCTTACCAATGGTGACGGCTCACCGAATAATTCGTCCATGACGTTGATTATGTATTTGAATAAGCATTTATACAGCAAGAATTATGGAATGGCAGGCGCCCTGTCCGTAATCCTATTTATCTGTACCGCCGCTTTAAGTCTATTGATCTATTTTAAGTTCACCAAAAAAGAAAATTAAGGAGAGGATAACATGACAGAGAAAGAACAAAGCGGAGGGGCCGGATTACATATTCGACGTGTTGTTAGTTATGTGATATTGATTTTCCTGACTATAATCTGTCTGCTCCCCTTTTACATATTACTAATTAATTGTACTAGGAATCATGTGGATATCCAGAAGGGCTTCACTATGCTGCCGGGAAGCAGCTTTGCCAAGAACTTTGAGAATCTGATGCATAATCCGAATCTTCCTGTGCTCAGAGGTATCTTAAATAGTTTTATCGTTGCTATGGGAAGCGCGGTTCTCACTACGTACTTTTCTTCCCTGACGGCATATGCAATTCATGCCTACGATTTTAGAGGAAAGAAAGTGATATTTACTTTTATCCTAATGATCATGATGGTGCCGACGCAGGTTTCCGCGCTTGGATTTGTTGAATTAATGAGGAAGATGAAGCTGATGAACAGCTTTGTTCCTCTGATTGTACCTTCCATTGCGGCACCCGTCGTATTCTTCTTTATGAAGCAGTATATGGACAGCGCTCTCCCGATTGAAATAGTGGAGGCGGCAAGAATTGACGGATCTCATGAATTCAGGGCGTTCAATACCATTGTGCTGCCAATTATGAAACCGGCAATTGCAGTGCAAGCAATCTTTGCATTCACAAGTTCCTGGAATAACTATTTTATCCCGAGCCTGATCCTGGATAAAAAGGATAAAAAGACCCTGCCGATTCTGATCGCGCAACTGCGAAGTGCGGATTTTTTAAAGTTCGATCTTGGCCAGGTATATATGATGATCGCTATTTCTATTTTTCCGGTAGTAGTTGTTTACCTATTCGTGTCGAAGAGTATCGTTCAGGGGGTAGCTCTTGGCAGTGTTAAGGGATAAACAGTATCCATAATAATCCTATTATTTACAGATAAAAGCGCTGCAATGCAATGCAGCGCTTTTTACAAATTTAGTAATGCAACAATATACTTAAAATGTTGTATAGCGTAAATCGACAAATTAACCTTAATATACCATTGCTGTAAAATATATTCAAGCAAAAAATAAAATTTCTATAAAATTAAAATTGTACCAGAGAATACAGCTCATCTTTCTGATCCTGATTGACTCCTATATAGCGAAGGGTAATGCGCGGAGAACTATGGTTAAAAGTATCCATGATCAGACCGATATTGTATTTTGACATATTGTAGGTCCAATATCCCCAGGTTTTACGCAGGCTATGTGTTCCGAAATTTTCGATGCCAAACAGTTCTGCGGCTTCTTTAAGCACGCGGTAAGCCTGTATTCTCCCGATATAGCCTCCTTTTCTGCTTGGAAATAAATAATCCGTGCTGGCTAAATTGCATTCCTTAACATAGGGAGTTATCGTATTTCGCAGAGCATTATTTAATTTAATCTTCTTTTCTTTCTTCGTTTTCTTTTCTACCAGGACCAAATATTCCCGAAACTTTCCGCTTTCTGAATAGATATCCTTTACTTTTAAAGGAAGAATATCACTGATACGCAATCCGGTATTTAAACCAAATTTAAATAGCAGACTGTATTTAGGATCCTTTCCCTTCAAATATTGATACATTTGTTTTATTTTTACTTTGTCTCGAATGGGTTCTACTGTCATAATGCGTCTCCTTTGAATGTAACATTTTTAATGTTTCTAAATAAAATGTTGCGTTTGCTTTTCCTATAATAACAGAAATATAGAGTATTTGAAACTATAAAATCAAAGAAATATCAGGTTTTACAAAGAAATTTGAATGTAACATTTTAAGTATATTGTTACATTAAGAAACTGGGATAATATACCACGACTTGGACAGCCTGTAAGAAATCACAGATATAAAAATCGCGGATTATTCATGGTGGAAAGACGCTTTGTCTTCACACTTTATTCATAGATAATAGATAGGATATGTAAGAATTGATACATAAATAATATGCCAGGAGATTGATAAAATGTCACATCAAAATACAAATGACACAATGCTTGATATGTTTCTGTTTGAATCCTCTCAGTTGATTGAGCAGCTGGAGCAGGCAATCTTATCGAGCGACAAGGATAACTGTTACACCGGAGCCGCAATTAATGAGATCTTTCGCATTATGCATACGATAAAGGGTTCTGCCGCAATGATGACATTCAACGAGATATCGGAGCTGGCTCATACCGTGGAGGATTTGTTCTTTTACATTCGCGAAGAAAAGCCGCAGCGATTTGATTGCAGTTCTTTATCGGATTTAGTGTTGGAAAGTGTGGATTTTATTAAGGTGGAATTGATAAAAATCAAGAACCATGACGCTGCGGATGGGGATGCCTCAAAGCTGATTCATACCGTGAAGGATTACATCATGAATTTAAAAAAGGAAAATACGAATGTGGCTTCTGCTTCCCGTCCATCTGCCTATAAGGCGGTCATCTTTTTTGAAGAAGGCTGTGAGATGGAAAATGTAAGAGCCTACACGATTATTCATAAATTGCGGGAGGTAGCCGATTGGTATACTTATTTCCCAGCGGATATTCTGGAGAGTGAAGAAAGTATTGAAGTGATTCGAAAAGAAGGATTTACGATATACCTGAAAGCAAACTATACCTTTGAGGAAGTACAGGATTTTTTCATGCAAACCATTTTTCTAAAGAACTTAGAACTTGAGCAAATTGAGGAGGATGCGATAGTACCTCAGCTGTCCGCAGGAAACCCAGAGGCACTGTATACAACGAGCCGCAATATTTTAGAGAACAATGAAACGGGGACAGCGGATAAGAAGCCGCTTGATCGGGAGAAGCATTTGGCATCTACGGTTCAAAGTATCATTAGTGTCAGTGTGGAAAAGCTAGATAAATTAATGGACTTAGTCGGTGAAATGGTAATTGCCGAGGCGATGGTTATACAGAATCCGGATTTGCATGGGTTGGAGCTGAACAATTTTAAGAAGGCTGCAAGACAGCTCAATAAAATCACAAGTGAAATACAGGATACGGTTATGGCGGTTCGGATGGTGCCTCTCTCCGCGACCTTTCACAAAATGAACCGCATCGTAAGAGATATGTGCAAAAATCTTCATAAAGAGGTACAGCTGGAGATCGAAGGGGAAGAAACGGAAGTGGATAAAAACATTATCGAGCATATCTCGGACCCGTTGATGCATCTGGTCAGAAATGCGCTTGATCATGGAATTGAAACACCGGAAGCCCGGCAGAAAAAAGGAAAGCCGAGAACAGGAACCGTGACATTAAAGGCGAAGAACAATGGCAATGATGTTCTGATCGTTATTAAGGATGATGGAAAAGGACTAAATAAGGAAAGTATTCTTAAAAAAGCAAGAGAGAATCATCTGCTTCCAAAGAGTGAAGCGGATCTGTCCGATAACGAAATATTCAATTTGATTTTGCTTCCCGGATTTTCAACGAAAGACAGTGTAACGGAATACTCCGGCCGCGGTGTGGGAATGGATGTGGTAGCAAAGAATATTGAAGCCATTGGCGGTGCGTTATCCATCGAGAGCGTTCCGGATAAGGGAACGGCGATTTCTTTAAAGATACCATTGACGTTAGCAATTATCGACGGAATGAACATAAAAGTCGGATCCTCCTGTTATACCATACCGACGACCGCGATCAAAGAATCCTTCCGGCCAAGGAGGGAGAATATTATTCTGGATCCGGATGGAAATGAAATGATTATGGTAAGGGGATCCTGCTATCCGATTTTAAGGCTGCATGAATTTTATGGGGTGGATACCCTGATTAAAAAATTTTCGGACGGTATTATCGTCATGGCGGAGCAGGATGAAAAAACGATCTGTATCTTTGCGGATGAGCTTTTGGGACAGCAGCAGGTAGTAGTCAAAGCGCTGCCCGAATATATCCGGAGATATAAGAAAATCAATGGAATCACGGGATGTACACTTTTGGGGGACGGAAGAATTAGTTTGATTTTAGATATTGCCGGTTTAATTGATATGATCTAAAGCTTTACAGGCTGTACCTTGTGCAGTAAACACGAATTGCGATAAGTAAATGATTTTAGGCAGTTGCGAAATTCTATGCGTTTGTCATTTGCAGAATAGCTGCAATTGCAGGGGTTCGCAATTATCTACATAAATACATAAGAGGAAAGGAGATGATGACATGGCTGAATTAACGGAAAGGGCAATGGAAATGGAGGAAGATACACAGAAGGGAAGATATCTGACCTTCTCCGTGGGAAATGAAAATTACGGCATTGAAATACAATACGTTACTGAAATTATTGGTATGCAGACGATTACGGAGGTGCCGGAGCTCCCGGACTATATAAAGGGAATCATTAATCTAAGAGGGAAAATTATACCGGTTATGGATGTAAGACTGCGATTTAAGATGGAGGCGAAGGAATACAATGACCGAACCTGCGTTATCGTGGTGGACATCCAGGAGCTGTCCATCGGTTTAATTGTAGACAGCGTATCGGAGGTACTTACGATACCGGAGCAGGATATCATAGATCCGCCGCAGATGAACAAAGGGTTTCATAACCGGTATATTAAAAAAATCGGTAAAACCGGAGAAGATGTGAAACTTTTGCTGAACTGCGAGAGATTGCTTACAGAAGATGATTATGAGAATTTGAACGAGGTACTATAATTTATAGCAAGGGAGAAAGTGACAATGAAGTGGTTCTATAACTTAAAGATTGGCAGGAAATTAATGATAGGCTTTGCCGGGATAGCGGTTATTGCGAGTATGATCGGCATCTACGGAATCAGTAACATGAATAAAATAAACAATAACTCAGCGAAATTGTATGAAAATGTAGCCGTGCCGATGTCCGATATGGCACAGATTTCATCGCTATTCCAGGGAGAACGTGCTATGCTCCGGGATATGGTCCTGATAACTGATTCGGCAGAGAAGCAAAAGAATTCGGATTTGATCGAAGCGAACGACGCAATGATTGAAGAATTGGCGAATAGTTTTGAGGAAAAGATTCTCGAAGAGAGTAATCGCGAATTATTCCGTTCCTTTAAAACGGCTCTGGAGGATTATATCCCGCGCAGGGAAAACGTACAGGAGCTTGCATTATCCGGCCTGAATTCACAGGCAACCGAAGCTCTTTATAATAAAAATTTCAAAACATCTGGCGAAACTGTGCAGAATACGATTGATGAGTTGCTTGCACGTAAAATTGAAGGCGGCAAAATGCAGGATAGCAGCAACAATGATATCGCCATCAGATCATCATTTGCAATGACGATACTGGTAATCATCGGCGTATTTCTTGCGATTGTGTTTGGAATATTTATTACAAAATCCATAACGAAGCCGATTTATAAGCTGGTGTCAGCCGCAGATAAACTTGCTTTGGGTGATATCGGTGTCAATATTGAAATAAAAACAAAGGACGAGGTCGGTCGTCTTGCTGAGTCCCTGCAGGAAATGATTCAGAATGTCCGTGATCAGGCATTGGTTGCGGAAAGTATTGCTAACCGTGACTTTACAGTAAAGGTTAGGGTTCGTTCGGAAAGTGATGTTCTTGGCAAAGCCCTCTATGACATGGTCGAGCAGAATAATACTGCTTTTTGGAATATCGCATCCTCTGCCGAACAAGTCGCCGTAGGTGCAAAGCAGGTATCGGATTCCAGCATCGTTCTTTCACAAGGAGCTACCGAACAGGCAAGTTCTGTAGAACAGCTGACGGCCTCCTTGGAAGAGATTTCATCCCAGACAAAACTGAATGCAGATAACGCAAATAAAGCGAATGAACTGGCGGAAACAGCGAAATCAAATGCCTCACAGGGAAATACCCAAATGAAGGGAATGCTTCAGGCAATGGATGAAATCAATGTTTCCTCGAACAATATCAATAAAATTATTAAAGTGATCGATGATATCGCTTTTCAGACAAATATTCTTGCTCTTAATGCCGCGGTTGAAGCAGCAAGGGCGGGGCAGTATGGGAAAGGCTTTGCTGTTGTAGCGGAGGAAGTCCGGACACTGGCAGCACGTTCGGCAAATGCGGCAAAAGAAACAACGGAAATGATTGAAAACTCAATTGCAAAAGTAGAAGATGGTACGAAGATTGCCAAGGATACCGCCGATTCGCTGAATAAAATTGTTGATCAGATAGAAAAAGTTGCAAATCTTGTCAATGATATTGCAGTTGCGTCGAATGAGCAGGCAATTGGCATCAATCAAATCCATCAGGGTATTATACAGGTATCTGATGTGGTGCAGACCAACTCTGCCACCTCGGAGGAAGGTGCCGCTGCCAGTGAGGAGCTGTCCAGCCAGGCAGAGCTTCTAAAATCAATGGTAAGCAAATTCAAGCTTAAGAATAAAACGAATACGAAGCATCGAATGGAAGAGGTCAGCCCAGAGGTGCGATCCATGCTAGAGAACATGGCAGACAAGAAAAGGAACGGACAGGGCAGCCTCATAGAGGAAAAAAGAGAAAGCTCCGTTCCGCAAATCGTATTAAGCGATAGCGAATTCGGAAAGTATTAATTTTCATACATACTGGATTTTTATTAAGTTTGTCTTGCGGCTGCCTGTCCTTATTCTGCATATGATTTGAGAATTTGATTATGCGTTAAGAGGGCAGCTGCAGTTTTAAAGGGGAACATTTTGTGATTAAAATAACAGAGGAAGAATTTCTACGGCTGAGTGCATACATAAAGGCGAATTACGGGATTAATTTAAAGAAAGAAAAAGAAATGCTGGTAATGGGAAGACTGCAGAATGTTTTGATCGAGAATGGTTTTAAAAGCTTTACGGATTATTATCAATATATCCGTTCCGATAAGACCGGCAAAGCAGTGAATGAATTGATCAATAAAATTACAACCAACCATACATTTTTTATGAGAGAAGCAGATCACTTCTGTTATTTCAGGGATTATGTACTGCCGTATCTTTCAAGGGCGGTCAGGGACAAAGACCTGCGGATCTGGAGTGCGGGATGCTCTTCCGGAGAGGAGCCCTATACTTTGGCGATGCTCATGGAAGAGTATTTTGACAAAGAGAAAGTATGGTGGGATACCAAAATACTGGCAACCGATCTATCGAGTAAAGCCCTAAGTAAGGCGATTCTGGGAATCTATAAGAAGGAAGCATTGGATTCGCTGCCTCCCAACTGGAGGCTTAATTATTTTAAAAAATCAGATAATGAAAACTCGGAAATTGTTGATAAAATAAAGAAAGAGGTTATCTTTAGAAAGTTTAACCTGATGGAAGAGACCTTTCCTTTTAAAAAGAAATTTCATGTGATTTTTTGCCGGAATGTAATGATCTATTTTGATGAAGAAACCAAGACGAAATTGATCAATAAATTCTATGAGTATATGGAGCATGGTGGATATCTATTTATTGGACACTCCGAATCCCTCGTCCGCGGAGAGACAAAATTCCGCTATTTGATGCCGGCGGTCTATCGTAAAATATAATTAGAAACCGCAAAAATGTATTGAGAAAATACGGAGAAGTATTCGAAAAGGCTATTCGATCTATATCCCGATAGAAATGGATAAAATATTGTTTCCTATTACTTAAGTTTTGCCTTGATTTGTGCAAATTGATGAAGACGATTTGTTAAGAAGGCTTTTGTCGGGCTAATTATAGGGATGATAAGAGAAATTAATTCATGCAGATAAAAAGGAGGGGTGATTTGGTGGAGCACAATAGAAACATCAAGGTTTTGGTGGTGGATGACAGTATCGTATTCCGCGAAATATTATCCAGGGGGATTTCCAGCGAACCCGGTATCGAAGTAATCGCTACAGCCGAGGACCCTTATGATGCGAGGGATAAAATTCTTCAATATAAGCCGGATGTCATGACCTGCGACATTGAGATGCCGAAAATGAGCGGAATTGAATTTATTCATCAGCTTCTTCCGCAATACCCCTTACCGATTATTGTTGTCAGTTCCCTTAGCGGCAAAGTATTTGATGCTATTCATGCCGGTGCGGTGGATTTCGTTGCAAAACCGGATGCCGGCTCAGTTCAGGGTGTGGAGAGATTTATCTATGAAATGATTGACAAAATTAAGATTGCTTCCAGGGCGCAGGTACTGCAGGGGCAGGGAGAAAATCTAACTGTCTTGTCAAGGTTAAAGAACAATGGGGCAAGAACGTTCTCTTCGAAGATAAGACCGGGCATTGATGGGGGAAGACGGAGTTTTGGAAGTACGCTCATTGCAATCGGAGCTTCCACCGGCGGAACGGAGGCAATCTACCATATATTAAGGAAGCTGCCGTCGGATATGCCGGGAATCGTAATTGTGCAGCATATCCCGCCCAAGTTTTCGAGAATGTTTGCAGACCGTATGAACAGTTCGACTAATCTGGAGGTTAAGGAAGCCGGCACCGGTGACTATATAGAGCCAGGAAAAGTATTTATCGCACCGGGAGATCAGCATATGAAGATACGGAGAATCGGGAACCGATATAAAGTGGAATGTTTTGAAGGCGATCGGGTGAACGGTCACTGTCCGTCTGTGGATGTACTGTTTGATTCCGTTGCAAAAGAGGCGGGAAAGGATGCCATAGGAGTTATCCTGACGGGTATGGGCTATGACGGAGCCAGAGGCCTGCTTGCAATGAAGCGGAAGGGAGCAAGAACGATCGGGCAGGATGAAAAAACTTCTGTTGTTTATGGAATGCCGAAGGCAGCCTATGATTTGGGGGCGGTAGATCAGCAAGCCACCCTGGAGAAAATAGGACCGATGTTGATCCATATGCTTAAATAAGCGGGAGAGTTGCTTTGCTGTTTTCATAGCAGGAATATTGGATTGCCAATATAGTTTATTATTTCATTCCCTTTACAGTAAGAAAACAAGAGGTTGTTACCTTTGCAGTTAGAAAACAAGAGAAGGTTTATGTTCCTTAACAATAAAAAAGTTAGCAAGAAGGTCTGTGATTTTCCAGACCTTCTTATATTTATTTACATATAGAATTGCAACAGCCTCTTTACAGGAGAAGCGACGTTCTTTTATTCGAGTGCTATTCCGTGGCGGAAGGTAGCGTTGATCTCTCTTATCCTCGCCGGGTCAAACTTCGGTTTCCGGTCATAGGTCAGCAAACCATTGGTTTCCTGCTCCACATCGCTTAGCTGTGTATAACAGAACCCATAGACACAATCGGATTCCAAGATACTCTGTATAATAAAACGGTATTGGGAGTAAAACTCCTCCACGTTCTGCGCGCTGGTGTAGCCCCAGCCGTTGGGATGACTTGTGTTGTAGTTAATTCCGCCGCATTCGGTAATTAGAATGGGCTGCCCTTCGTAGGAAAAGCCGTCTGCAAAGGCATGGTTCCCCGAAGCCGCAGAGGAAAGAAGGATGGATTTGTCCTTTAAAAACCGTTTAAAAAATTCCCTTCTTCCCGTATCCTGCTCATTGCCGTGGGAGTAGTTATGGATCGCGCAGATATCGGTCTTTGTTAACTCCCAGCCATCGTTATTGATGACCAATCTTGTCGGATCGAAACTTTTTAATAGATAATAGATGGAAAGGGTGTGATTCTGCTGGGTAAGATTGTTCTTTATATTTGGGATTCCCCAGCTTTCGTTAAACGGGACCCATGCAACAATACTTGGATGGTTGTAGTCCCTACGAAGGATTTCAATCCATTCCCTGGTATGGCGTGCGGCGCTCTGATCGGTGTAGATACAGGATGCTGCCAATTCGCCCCACACCAGAAAGCCTAAGCGGTCAGCCCAGTATAGAAATCTTGGATCTTCTATTTTCTGATGCTTACCTTATTCTGAGTGGATGTGGTTCGGTATGCTGATTAAGCAGGAGGCTCTGGAT
>ENA-UOOK01003922-UOOK01003922.1-fermentation-metagenome-genome-assembly--contig:-NODE-3922-length-16447-cov-6.409956_pt1 | contig 16447 bp, 18 predicted proteins | sample MGYA00245777_ERZ724023 | MGnify/ENA primary metagenome ERZ724023 (study PRJEB28704, sample SAMN03018312) | fermentation metagenome | biome: anthropogenic terrestrial biome; feature: soil; material...
GCTCTCTGGCGGTTCTACATGCGCAGGCAGCGGATCTACGTCAAATGCATCAAACAGGTCGATGTATAATTGAATTTTTCCGTCGGCAGTATTGAACCCAGGTTGTCTGTCTCTGCGGAGGAGGCCTTTTTCATATTTTTTGTATTCCCATTTGGGATAGATATAAACTTTTTCCTTCAGTTCGTCATAAGCCAAACCCCCGGTATTACCTCTTTCATGGTACTTCTTGCCTTCTTCGGACCATTCAATTTTGAAAGCGTCTTCATATTTTTCTTTGTCGTTACCCATTTTCCAATTGAGCCAATCGGAGACAGTTTCCCAGGGGAAGGCCTCAGGGTGCAGGCGTTTGCCCAGTTCAAGGCAAATTTGTTCGTCGGATTTGCATTCTTCGTACTGGCAAATCTTAGTGATAGCACGCAGAGGTGCAAACCATGCTCTGAAGCTGTCACGTTCTGCGCTCATTCCTGCAGGTAATACGATATCCGCACAGGCGACTGCAGTTGGAGTCATAAAGAGGTCAACAACAACGTTAAATTCTACTTTTTTCATAGCTTCCCATACTCTGGGCGCTTCAGAAGCCATATTGGCAAAAGTATTGGTGGTTTCCAGCCACAGCATCTTAACCGGATAAGGATGACCGCCATTTTCTATAGCTTCCAATACTGAATCTCCATGAGCGGTTGAAGCCAAGCCGTATTTTTTAAGCGGGAACTTTTCGTTGCCAAAACGTTTTTCGCGCTGTTTCGGTGTCAGCCAGTTATAGCCGCAGCTATAGCCATCGTCAACATTAAATCCGCTTTTGGCAATTACGTTGCCGCCGGGCACATCAGTATTACCGGTTATTGCCCATAAACTATTAACGGCCTGGGCAGTTGCAATGCCGGTGATCTGCTGGTCTATTGCCAAACCCCATTGGATTGCCGCCGGTTTAGAAGTAGCGTAAAAACGTGCCGCTGCTACGATTAAATCCTTGGGTATCCAGGTAATCTCCGCTACCTTATCAGGAGGATATTCCTGGACCCGTTCTTCTAATTCTTCAAAACCGGAACACCAATTTGCGACAAAGTCATGATCATACAGGTCTTCATTAATAATGACGTTGAGCATAGCCATAGCTAATGCACAGTCAGTTCCAGGTCTGATCTGAAGCCAGTAGTCCGCTCTTGCCGCCAACCAGGTCAGGCGAGGGTCAACAACCACAAGTTTAGCTCCCATTCTCATGGCGTCAACAATCCAGTGACCGAAAAAACCGTCACCATTACTGATGAGGGGGTTATTACCCCAAACCATAATACATTTTGGATATTGATATTCAGGATTATCGTAGCGATCTTCAAAGAATTGGGCCGCATCTAAAACAAAAAAGTCACTATTCATAACTGCCTGTTGTGCAGCTCTGGGCAAGTAACAGGAGTCACCGCTCAAGAAGCCCAGGACATAGTTCGGACTGTTAAATCCGGCATAAGTCAAATAAGGTACCTGCCAGATAATGTTTCTGCCAGTACCCTCCAAACCGATGATTGATTCTCCGCCAAATTCCTTTTGGATTGATTTTACTTTATCAACAATAATATCGTAAGCTTCATCCCAACTAATACGTTGCCATTTATTTTCTCCGCGTTCACCAACGCGCTTTAATGGCCATTTTAAACGGGTACTATTATTATAAGCTTCGGTCTGATTCAGGCAACGCATACAGAGTCTGCCCATATTATAGGGATTATCAAGATCTCCCTCGACTCTTACCAGTTTATCATCCTTAGTGTAGTACAATAGGCCGCAGCCATCATGGCATCCCGGGCCTGACCAATGAGTAGAACGGGTTACAGTATATTCACCCTCTTGCCACTGCCACGCTTTATTGGCCATTCAGTTTCCCCTCCTATAATTTTATTTTTCATCAGCTACCTTTGTTAGCAAATACTAAGCTTCCTTACTCTTGGCTGGATTGCCTGAGCCCGGCTTTCCATTAAAGCCACAGTTAGCACAGATTTTACTGTCCTCGGGCTGCGGGATACCGCAGTGCGGGCAGTCTATCATTGCTGGGGGCAGGGGTGCGCCACACTTTTTACAGGTTGTTTTCATTCCAGGGTTTCTGGCTCCGCATTCAGGACACTTTTTCGGAGGTTTCATTTCCGGTGGTCTAAAACACATATCTAGTTAATCACTTCCTTCTACATAAGTATTTATATTTATTTCTGGCGAAAAGACTAGAAGTCGAACAGTGATAGGCAATACTGTTGACTCACTAACAAATGTTGCAATTATCATGCCATATAACGAAGTGCCAATTTTACAGCGGTCTTTAAGGCAGTGAGACATAAACCAGGAATTGTGAAATTATCGTGTTTCATATTGGAATGCAATTTTAAAGGATGATTTTAAAAAGAGGCGTTGGAACACAAATATTAGAAATGTAAGATAATTATGTTCCAGATTGATACACTTTACTAATTTTACGTAAACTATATCGGGGAATCAGGTTATAATAATGATAAAACGTCGAATAAAGTCATAACCTGAACCTTAGGAAGGGATGTTGTTATGCAGCCTTTAGAACAGTTGCTAAGTCCTATAATTACTACTTTAAATGAAGTAACCAATGACGAAGGTTATAATACCGTTATGCATAATATTAAACAGCAAAAAATGGATGTGCTTGAAAAGCGTATTCCCCCTTCCAATACCGACCTGATACGACCGGAGATTTTAGCTTCCTGGATCAGGTCGGCTAAAAATGGTTTAGATCCTTATCATTACAATTATCCGCCGTTTATGGAGAAGCACGCTTTTGAACAACGGTTAAAGGAAAAAGAATTTTTTATCAAGGCGGCGGAACCATATATTAATCAATTGGAGAATATGTTATCAGACGTAGAATGTTACATTATTTTAAGTGATCAAGAAGGAGTAATTCTGCGCATAGTCCAGGCGTTAGATAAAAACAGATTCCACCTTGCTCCTGGTGCAATTTGGAACGAGGAAACCACCGGCACTTGTTCACACGGAATGTGCATTCTACTGAAAAGTCCTATACAACTATGCGGGCCGGAACATTTTTCCCAAATTTTTGAACATATAGCCTGTTCATCTGCCCCGGTTTTTGATGTAAACGACAATTTAGAGGGTACATTGACAATTGCTAATCCCGACTTACATAGTCAAAATTCGCACTCATTAGGATTAGTTGTTACAATGGCTTCATATAGTGCCCCCCATTGTCAAGACACATTTTTATTAAGAATAAGCTAAATGTGTCCCTCCCTTGTTTAAGATGCCAATTTTACTGAGTTTTGGTTGTAGAAATCCACGGGGCATTTATATTCAAGCGACTCATGTAGCCGCTGTTCATTGTAAAACCTTATGTACTGGTTTAGGCCTCTGCGCAGAGATTTCGGGCTTTCATACTCGTTCAAATAGATGTTTTCATACTTTAGCGTCCGGAAGAATCGTTCAACATAGATGTTATCCAGGGCACGACCCTTTCCATTCATTGAGACTGTGATTTCTTCTGCATGTAGGAGTTCAATATAATCATTATTGGTAAACTGACTGCCCTGGTCGCTGTTGATGATTTCCGGCTTTCTTTGCCGGAATGCTCTCTCCAGGCAATCCAGCACCCATTGGCGATCCATAGTGGTGCTTAGCTCATAATCAACAACATAACGGCTGTAAAGATCAATGATGACGAATAGATACATGAATCCTTGGCGCATACGGATGTAAGTGAGATCCACTGCCCAGATCTGATCAGAATGATCAATCTTATGGCCCCTCAATAGGTATGGATGTACATATTGTGCGTGGAGCCGTTTGCTCAGGTTGGGGCCAGGGCTGATTCCCTGAATTCCCATGATACGCATGAGTCTTCGAACCCGCTTGCGATTGATTTGCCGTCCCCGGGCTTGCATTTCTGCTGTAATCCTGCGGTAGCCATAAAAGGGGCAGGCGGTATATATTTCATCGATAAGCCGCATGTCGTCAAGATCTGCTTGGGGTATTTTGGCCTCCAAAGGTTGCCGGTATAAGCTGGTTCGATTTACCGTCAGCAGGTACGCTTGCCGGGCAAGGTTGATCCTTCGGTTTTCAGGCTCAGCCAGGTTCTTACGTTCTTTAATATTGCTACTTGAGGCCAGATTTTTTTTTGAGCCAGTCAATCTCATAGGATTGCTGCCCGATAATCTGTTGATAACGGCTCTCTTTTTCCTCCATCTCTTTTTTAAGTTTACCGGCCTCATCTTTGTTGCGTTCGAAGACCACGGAAGCGTTTTTTACAAAATCGCTCTTGTCGGCTATATAACCACAATTGGCCAGCCTTGTTATTAAGGCTTTATCCAACTTGCGATCGGCAGTGTAATTAATATCAGCTATACAAGCCTGTGGCTGATCGAAAGAGGCTTTTTTAATGAGTCTTTTTAACCTGTTGTTCTTACGGCTGCGGTACTCGATATCTATTAAAAGTCCCATCCGTTCTTGGAATGACAGTTCATTAAGGGAATTATCATTGATCTGCATACGGTAAGCATCAGCCATGGCAGTAAGCCTCATCTCAATCATTTTGTTAAAAGTGCTTTCGTTAATCATAATCACTTACCCCCGTAATATTCTGCGCCACGGGTAAAACCGTAGCGCTCCGCTTCAGAAGTGTGTGGTTGGGAAATTTTATCGACTTTATCCTGACCAGTAACCAGGATGTTTTTCACACTCTTTAAGCTGGGATGCGGGGTGTAAGATAAAGCTCTTTTACAGGCAGCCTCCAATCGCTCGGTAGAATATTTATCAGCTAGCTTTAACAGTCCCATACACGTTTGTAGCCTTGTTGTTCAACCTTATAGGTATTAAGGATAGATGTAACCGTAACTACTGTATTGGGACCAATCTTTCCGGCCCATTCTACGAAACGCTGACCGTTCCACTGAATATATTTTTGATGTTCCTCAGGCATATGGCCTTCAATGGTGCTATATTGACCAGCTGTCCATAAAGCCTTTTATGCGAACAAATCCGGTTGTTATGATAAAAAACTTCCACCATGTTGCGTGTGAGCCTGATATCTACCTTTTGCTTAATGTACTCATATGGAACTGAGTAGTGCATTTTATCAACAGCTATATGATAATTGAACTGAACGGTGGCTTGTTTCCATTCTGCCAGTTCAAAGGGTGCAGCAGGTAACGATATCAGCAACGGTTTTTCTTCCCCAAGAAAGATGCTGAGCCTGCTGCCGTCTTTTTTCTGGAATGGGCGCTTATTATACTCATCCAGTTTTACTTTAATCTCCTGGTTTAGTTCTGCTAAAGTAAAAAACTTTTGATTACGCAAAGCTGCGATGATCCAGGTAGAGCCTCCAAAATAGCGGTACATGTTTACGTGAGCATTTATCCAGCTTTCCAGATTCATTGATAGAAATGATTCTACGTAAGCATATTGGCTGTAGGATAGTACTCCTACAAAAACGTAAGCCGGAACTATTTCTCCGGTATCGTGGTCTACCAGGGCAGCGGTTTGTCCTGCCCAGTCAACTTCCAACTGTTCGCCTGGTTTTCTGGGGACGTGCATGGAAGCACGTTTTTTCTCCGAATACTTTTGGTAGTGGTAACAGAACTGGGAGTACATAAGGGGTATCTCGTTACTCTGGCGGCACTCTTCACATCTTGCCTTCTCACCCCTATACATTGAAAAAAGCCCCGCAGAATACAGGGCAAAAATAAGGCTTGCAGAGAAAAATTTTCCGCAAGCCTTATATATTTATGTCTCAAACCGCTTTAGGTCAAAGTTGTGTACCGCCAGTATGAATTCCAGCGTCAAATGCTGCCTGCAATCCTCGTCCAGTTTTCCGAACAGGCAGGATTTTTTGATAATCAGCGGTTCAAACTGCCGGATAAGGGTTTCCATCGCCCACTCGTTACCATGCTGGGCCGCTTCGATTAAATCCATTATTTCCGGCATGTCCTTTCCGTAAAGTCATTGGCTTTTACGGAAGCAGGAGGGGCGCGGATCAGATAGAAAACGGCCGGTTCATATCTGAAATCGATTTTTCAGCTTTTTCAGAATCCGGTTTTTCCGCTCGGTGATGCTCTGCTGCGTCACGCCGAATATGAGGGAAAGCTGATAATCGGTCTTGTCCTCGTAATATTTCAGGTAGAGCAACTGCTTGTCCTTTGCATGGAGCGTGCTGACAACCGCAGACAGGATTTCGTTTTCCATGTATTCATTCAGCTTGTCCCCATTGAAAACAGGAATATTAATTTTTATGTCGGCTTCGGAGCACAGGTTGATTTCCTTCACTTCCTCCAAGGGGATGCTCCGGATGAAATGCTTGTATTGGGCGCGGAAATATCCCCGTGACGAACGGGTCAGTACGATTTTTATGTAGGCGCAAAACGCTTTTTCTACCGCCTTATAGATTTCAGCACTCCTTTTCATAGGGCTTCCTCTCCTCTCGCCCTATACATTGAAATGAGACGCATAAAATACAGGGTTGTATAGAAAAATTTTTATAACTATCCCACTGCCCGATATTACGGCTTCCTTTTCACAACAAAAGCTGTTGTTTTTTCGTCCTATCCAGCAAAAAAACGACAATGAAAAAGCGTAAGCCAAAGAAAACCTTGCAGCTTACGCTCTGATTTGGCAAAAATACGAAGCAGGAGCCTCAAATTTCTTGAACTGCTTATTCAATTTTCTTGCATAAGTTAATTTCCGTCGTTCTGCAAGGAGTTTACCTCCGATAAATTAATTTTCGCAGCGGTATCGAAAAACTTCCTTAGAATTTCCAGCATAATGAAAAGGTTTTTTTATATTTTGTGGTTTTCATTTGATTTGTCTTTTCCTCTAGGCAGCAAGTTCCTAAATAAGCTTAGTACCTTAAAGATATATTGGTCAGGGTAATATCAGCGACTCCCTTATTCCAAACATAAAAATTGCCCTCGGTATCTTGAGACGGTGTATAATATACCGTTTTCGAGCTGGCCGAACCTTCAAATAAAACAGTTATGTTGCCGCTCCTGTTTTTAAAAGCCACCCGGATGTTTTCACTGCTGCCGCCTTTTATGCTGAACTTAAACGTTGCTGTAATACCGCTTCCTATTATGAAATACCCGCCGGATGCTGACGAGGTAAATCTCATCTCGGTATGGTAGGGGATTGTTGTGTCAGCCCAATAAACCGTTCCCATGGGAACATGGTCTTTCGAAATCGAATAGACCTCTGATTCCGGTAATGCTTCCGATTGTGCGGGGGTGAATCCATCTGCTTCCGCCACTAGGAGGCCTGCGTTTGCGCCGCTTAAAACATTTGCGCTTATGGGCGCTGGGGAGTCTATTATCATTTCCGCGCCTCCAGCCGTTGCAGCATATGCCGCGGCTGTCCCCGTCATCGCCAGTGTCAATGTTACTGCCACTGCGAACATGCGAACCCATTTTTTACTCTTTTCAGCTTTCATAATCATAGAAATCCTCCTTTTGAGATTCCGCTTGTCACTAAAAGCGGAACATATGTTATTTGGTTCGGAAACATGCCAGAGTACGTTTAAGATTAATTCGCAATATCGCCTCCTCTCCTCCCGATTCATGGAACGGGTAACGCTTTCGTCACAAAACGCCTCCCCCAAGCGGTCAATATCACGTCTGGCCAGGTAAGCTAAAGGGTTGAACCAATGGACGGCATTGATGAAAAGCATTAAGGATTTTAGCCATGCGTCATGATTTTTCCAGTGGGTCAGTTCATGAAGAAAAATATAGCGTAATTCTTCTGCGACAAATTCGATGTTCGGCAATACGATACGGGGTTTGGAGATACCGCTGAGAAAAGGCGTGTTTATATAAGCAGAAATGTATAGCGGTATCTCCTTTCCTATCCCTAATTCTTGTTTGCACTTTGCAAATATCTCCAAAACCTCTTGATCAGCCGCTAACCGGCACGCTCTGAATATACGTTGATTTAGCCTATAATTCCGGGTAATAATCATTACTGTAAATATCACTGTCCCGGCCATTAAAAGATAGGGAATACATTCAAGGTAGGAATAGAGTGTATAATTTTCTCCAGGTGATACTGCTACTGTCTCGACCGCCGATTTAATCGGAGAAGATGAGTTTAATACAGTTTGAGGAAGCAACACCAGTTCATCAACTTTGGGGATGAATTGCAAATCAAACCTGGATAGCAAGGTATAATAAGGGATAAGAAAAAATGTACTCAAAAACAAACCGGAGAAATAATGCCAAGCTGCGGTAAAATATCTGAGCGTCAAGAAGCTTAAAAGCTTCAGAATAAGGTATAGCCCTCCACCAACAACCGACATAATCATTATATGATTGTACAAGTCTAAGAACATACTGCCACCTACTTCTTCAGCCGCTTCATAAGTTCTTCAATGTCTTTTTTCGTCAGGTCGCCATTATCGCATAAGGCGCTTATAAACCCGAATACCGAACCTTTGTGAATATCGGCGATAAATTGCTTGGTTTCAAAATTTCGGTATTCCTGTTCCGTTATACACGGCTCGTAATAATTTGCCTTGCTTATTCTCGTAGCTTTAAGAATCCCTTTTTCCATCAGTCGGGCCAAAAACGTAATGACTGTGTTTTGCTTCCACTTATTATCTTCCTGCAAATTGGCAATAATCTCTCTGGTAGTAATAGGATGGCCAGCGGCCCAGATGAGCTCCATAATCTGTTTTTCTGCGTCTGACATTTGCTGAATTTTGTTCATGGGAACCTCCTCAATTTATCTATATAGCCGCTATGTTTTTAAGGAAAGAACAGCCGAAATGAATGCTTTCCCAACATTCATTTCAGCCAACATTTCCACGAATGTAATTCCTTTACAACTCGCAAGCTTGCCTGACCTGCAGAACCTTCTGCACTCGCTGTAGCTCGATACACATCATTTGGTCTTGAAGCATTATAAGTCTCAACATTTCTTGAAGATTTTCCCGGCAGAACGTTAGGTACCCAATCCACAGCAGTCCCTTTAGTAACATTATATACTCCAAAATTTACACCGCTTGGTATTCCTGATTCATAAGTCAAACGGCAGTTGGGTTCACTAGAGCTGACTGTAAAGTCACTCCCCACTTGCACACCTTGATTACCATCAATGTTCTTATTTAAATATTTGGTTCCGTAAAAAATGTCAGTTGTCATTGGTGAAATCTCATTTTCATCAATTTCCACATAAGTACTTGGATCATGAACAGTAAAATTGGGGTCAAGGGCGTATCCATCCGCAGTAAGTCCATCATACAGCTTAATTAATAAATTGCCATGCAGATCATAAACATCTCCATCTATTAATTGGTAGCCCCTGGATGTTGTATCTGCCGGCTCTTCTGCCGCCGCACTTAGGCAGCCTATGCTTAACACCATCATCATTGCCAATAAGATTGAAACAAATTTTTTGGATTTTAACATTTGAATTCACACTCCTTTTATTTTTCAAAGTAACTTCCCCTATTGTTGCCTGCAAAACCATATTTTAATTTGAAAGGCCCATTGGATTCACCCCCCTCAAATACAGACTTGATATTGTGAACATTTCTTAAAAATACTTTGCGATAAAATCTTACAATAGCTAAACGATGCTCCGTCGGCCCTTAACGACGATTTTACTTACTGTCTGACAAGCATTTAAAGGGACGGCTAAACTTTCCGTAAGTTTAGATTTATAATCTATTTTCTGCATCTGGCATTCGCTGAATTTTGTTCATGGAAACCTCCTTAACTTATATGATATGGCCATATGGCCGGAGTCTGATTTAGTATGGAGTGAGACAAGAGAACCGCCGGCTATGTGGAAACTCAACACCCTCCTAGCTTTAACCACCTAAATGCAGCTTAAATCTGAGGTTGGTATGTCATGGAAAGAGTTTCACGCAATCTGCCGTTCCCTTGTACCCATCAAGTAAAATAATGGTAGATAAGAATCAGAAATCTCGCCCTCTTAACTGCAGAAATTCCTCTTAAAGCCATTATTTTGATTCCGTAAATTGGTTAATTAAAGCCCACTACATTCAGAAAACCTTCTCCTGGCGTGCTGTATGTACTGCAACGTACAGCAATCCTAACGCCTGTGACATATTGCAATTGAGCATGTTGTCCTAATTGAAGATTAGAAGCATAACCAAGCTCTCGATTCGCGTCAACATCTCTGTAACCTATATTAATTCTATCGCCAGGCAGAGAACTAGCCCAAGTATCAGTATAGGTATGGGCAGAATTGAACGTGTAAAACTCATTTCCCGTTTGCCCGCTAACTACCGGAGGAATATCCACATTCCCAGCGAAATTAGCTGCTTGAGGTGTATACGCGCTTGTTGTGTTGGAATCACCCTTCAAAGATAATTGTTCTAAACTCCAACCAGGATACAAATCCTTAAATTCCGGAAGTTGCTCCACCGTTCCATCTGGATGCACGATACTTACGTGTCCATCTACCGTCCACGAATTCTCACCATACACTATACTGCGACGTGCCTCTAGGATTAATTCTTTAACATCATCAGGCGCAGATTCGTAATCAAGATATGCATAAGCCTCTTCAAAGGTAGGCAACTCCGTCACTGTCCCGTCCGTGTTTACTCTCGAAACTGCCTTAGCTCCATCTGGATTAACAGAAGTCCAGGATGGATATTCAAACTCTGCCGACGCACTTAAGCAACCTATGCTTAACACCATCGCCATTGCCAACAACAATGAAACAACTTTTTTGGATTTTAGCATTTAAATTCACACTCCTTTTTCCAAAGTAAACTTCCTACGTTGTTGCCTGCAAAACCACATTTTAATTTGAAAGGCCCATTGGATTCACCCCCAAACGAGTTGATATTAACCATTTGTGAACATTCCATAAAATACTTTGCAGCAGTATTCCTATACTCTCTTTTTAACTCACATGGTGTAGTTTAATATTAATCTACACCATGTGAGTTAATACATCAATACTTTCTTGGAAAATAATGTAGTAAAAAGAAGAGAAAACGAATTGAGTTTCCTATTGCTAAAAACAGTCTTTCAGCCATAGGGAATAGAAAAAAATACATCTGGCAAGCAGGGCAAGGTTGTACACACCCTTGCTTTTTGCTCAATTTCCCTGCCGGTCAATATCGCAAAAATTGCTTGTTGGGGGTATCCCCAATCCCCTGTTGAACGCTCCCTTCGGGGAGCGGCTGCGCGTCCTTGCGGACGCTTGAAATGCGCGGGCGGTTTCACCGTTGTTACCGCTCATTTTCTCTTTCCGGCATGGCCGGAGCAGGACCTAACAGCCTATCCACATTGGCTTTGGCTGTCAGCAATGCCCGCATTTCTTTCCGGGCGATGATATACTCGGAATAGGCTTTTTTCTTCTCGGCCAACAGCGTTTCATACTCGGTTTGAAGCGCCTTGACGGTGGGGATTTTTTTAAAGGGCAGCGCATCAAATGCTGCCTTTGCCGCATTATGCAAAAGGATATCGTCCGTGTGGGCAGCGTAAAATTTTTTGCTGTACCCGGACTTGCGGTAGGCGGTATAAACCCCGCGGGTTTTGGAGTAATTGATGATGTGGGCTTTCAGATTTCCGATTTCGGCCATACGGGTTTCGGCGGCCTTGATTTGCGTGGACAACGCATTGAAATAGGCGGTGGCATGCGCCGCCTTTCCCTCTAATTCGGCGTATTCCAGCAGATTGTTTTCGGTGAGATAATTCATGGTCTGCGCCATCTGCTTGAGGTTGAAAACCTTAGCCCAGCGTTCATAGCCGGGGCCTTTTCCGGTGAGAAGTTTGGCCTGGATATCCACCAGCAGATTGACCTTTTGCGGTTCTCTCTGCGCCGCCTTTGACCGGCTGGACGAAAGAGTCCGCTTGCCCTCGATAATGTCCCGAATGTCCTGTTCGCCGTAGCCGTCGCCCAGGGAGCGCAGACGGGTAAATTTCTTTTGCCCGTCTGCGCGGAAAGCCAGGTTTTTTCCTTGTTTGATTTCATAACCGAAATCCCCAATCAGTCGTAAAAAGTTTTCAAAATCGCCGGGTTTTTGAGCAAGGGCGGCATCGATGGCAAGCCGCAGTTTTTCCTGATAGGGCGACGGCTTTCTATCCCCCATCCACTTGCTATAATGCTTGCTCCCCCGCTTGGGATCTTCGATGATAGACAGTCCGTTTTCCAGACAAAGCCAGTCGCTGATTCTTCGCACGGCCCGTGATGGTCTGATACTGCCGCTTAGCAAGCAAAAATTCAGCGTCTACGGTGGAGGGATCGAAGCCCTTCTCCCTGGCGGTGCTTGTCCCCGACGAAGAGGTGTAGGCCTAAGGAGCCGATCGTCCTCTGCCTGAAGCCACTGTTAGACGCTGTACTGATCTATCTATCCTAAGGAATAATTCTTCCATGTTCCAATTCATCATCTTATTTTTCCTCAGGTAGTGAATCATTTATCCTTGAGCATTAAAGTTGCTTGCAACCCTTGGCGAAAAGATTTCCGTGCTATTATACGATGCCGTATATTCTCCAAAACATGCTTAAATAAAACTAATCCAAAAATCACTCACATTAACAAAGTTGATATATTTATTAGTAATAGTCCGTTTCATGATTTCAGTATCGAAAAAATCATAATAATAGAATATTATTTCTTTAATATTGCGAGCGGCGAGGAGCTTTTCTGCGCCAGAAAATAGACATGGCTCACCAGCATCTGACGGGTGCGGCCGGAAAAAATCACCTTATGCTGAAGCTTCTTTTCCCATGCTCCACCTCGTCAATAATGCCGTCCAGGTATTTGTCCAGTTCATCGGAGGTAACTCCCGTGCATCCTGCCAGACGGTCTTCCTCGACTGCCAGCAGTTCTTCCCGCAGCTTCAGCATTTTTTCGCGAAGGGTAAACGCCTCTATATCCATAACCCCAAGATTTCCTCTCCGTTTTTGTAAAGATATACCGGCTTTCCGGTTAACTTTCGCAAAGTCGCAATTCAGCCAAATTCTTTCCGAAAGGTTTTAATTCTTTTTCCCTTATAATGACAATCTAATCATATTATAGTTCTTTGCTCGAATCAATGAATAAAGCAGCGATAAAGCGCATTTATTCGTTTCAGCACTATAAAAAGACGCTGATCTCTCAGTGCCTACAAGGGATTCAAGAAATACAAACAAACTCAAAATATCATAAGGATAGAGTTTTATTGTATATTTTCAAAAACCAATTTCAGCGAAAATTTGAACAATCAAATGGCAGATATCCGTAAAATCAATCAATGTCCTTCGCATAGTCAAAGTCTGTTTGGTATTTCCGCCAAAACCCTTTCATTTGTTCGCTTTCCGCAATGGTGTTCAGAACAGCCTTATAATTTAACATGACGGCAAGGCTTTTGCGTCGGGACGCGGTTTCCTCTAACGCGCTTTTTAATACGGACCTGTCGCATTCATGGCCTCTGAGCTGATACAGAATGTAAATGTCATAAAAATCTCTCGGCCTGGTATTGGCAATTCCACGGGTCACTATGGTTTCCAGCTTTTCGGCCAGCACCGTTTCCAGATTGTAAGCCATGATTTTGATCGTTCTGTCCTCAAATAAAAGCTTGAAAGAGTATTCTATGGCTCTGGGCGTGATTTTGTCTCCGGTGGTAACATCCACGGAAAGGGGAACGGCCAGCGGCGGATAATTGGCCTTCATCGCTACTCTGATCCCCGGATAATCATCACCTTCCCGTATATCGGAAGTATTCAGCACTTCAAATTTGACATTATCCTCAATGGGAGTAGCGCCGATTTCCTCAAAGATTCTCCTGACCGTATCATGGGTAACGTCAAAGCCTCTGATTGTGGTATCCAGATCCATCGTCGCCCTGGTATCCAGTCCGACAATGGCTGAAATCAAAAAGCCGCCTTTTAAAATCAGATTTGATTGATATTGGGATACGGAAATACGTTCCAATAACCGTTCCAGCATATAGTTCTGCATGACAAGCTGGGCGGAAATGTTTTTTTCGGCGGCCATCTTTTTTATATAGGCCTTCAATTGCATGGGGTTCTTGGCTGTCATAGCAAAACCTCCATATAGTTCAGTATTTTGGGCTTTACCCGCACTTTCGCGGCATAGTCGAATAGCTTGGTAATATTTTTCCCCGGCATTTTGGCATATTGCTTCATCGCCTGATTGACGATCTGGATGTCGCAGGTATTGTTTCCCTTCACAATATCGCAAAGCGTCCGTTCCACATCGTACAGGCGGATCGGATTCCCGCAGGGAGAAATGCCGGTTGTCAATCCGAGTTCATATAAATCTTGCACGGACTTTCTAATAGTAACATTTTCTTGTTTGAGGGATTTGACATGATACCCGTAGGGAAACGTCATGACATATTTATGGGGTGTCCTGTCCGTCAGGCCATGAAGGTACAGGGCCGTTTCATGGGAAAAAACGCCCCGGCTGTATTTGTACTGCAAGACATACATTTCATCTTCCCATATTTCCGGCTTGCTATAAATTCCCCGGTCAATTTTAACCAGGAGCTTCATGTCCAGCATTTTTTTCAGATAGTGCCTGGGTATATTGGCTGCGGTGACCTGTGAAGCGGTAATCACTCCGTTGTTCTGTTCAAGAGCCTCTTGGATTTTGTCAATATGCTTCATTGTGCACCACCCCCTCCTTTAATACAACTACACTCTATATTATATCGTTCTAGAGTGTAGTTGTATACATCGGAGAGGTTAAGTACTGCCGAATTTTATTTTTTTCTATATTACTATTTGGGAGCGATGGGGAGTTATGGATAAAACCATTTGCCGTCATCGCTCCGGCCCGTGCCGCGCTCTCAACATCATTTTCAAATAATAGTTGTAATCCTTCCCGCGCGGAGGCGGCTCGTCGGTAATGGCGTAAGTGGAGGGAAGGAGGGCCTCGATGGTCTCCGCCGCCAGCCTTCCCGGTGCGTCGTTGTCCAGATGCAGGTCAATTTCGCTTATTTGCGGGTAATCCTTGAGGTACTGCGTCAGAGCAGCAGGCGGGGTGCTTTCTCCGATGTTCTTTTTCGGCCTGTAAATACCTGCCAGGGAGAGGCAGTTTTCCCGCCGCCAATCCCTATCGGAAAGCAGCTCCAAGGTGCCGTAGGACAAAAGGTCAATGGCGCTTTCAAATAAATGCAACTTGGTGGATTTTTTCCTTGCCGGTACGGAGAAGGAGAACCGCTTGTCGCTGCCGCTTGCGTCCCCCATAAACCGACTGCCGGATGTGCCCCGGAGCGCACCGTAGCGGGGAACCCCCTGGGGGTCGAAGCCGACAAAGACCGCGTTGCGGCGATGGCGGCTTTCATACAGCCGTCCGGTTTGAATACAGTAATCAATTAAGATACCGTGTATGCCGCGCCCTCTAAGATAGGTAATCACGCGATCATTACTCTTATTTTTCTCCGGCAACAGCAGCTTTCTCGGCCCGGCGGTTTCCCGTGCCTTTGACGGGACAGGTGGAACAACAACTGCCTGCCCGTCTATCCGCATGACCGCCTCGGGGAACGTCATACCTCGAACCTTGATGAGATAATCCAGGGCGGAGCGCCCGCCGATGCCGCGTGACCACCAGCACCACTTCCCGTTGGAGATTTTCAGGCTGTCATGGCTGCGGGTGGTATAGACATTGCCGGAAAAGTGCACCAGCTCCTGCGGCTCGTAATGCTGCAAATAAGTCAGCAGATCCATCTGTTTGGCGCGCTTAATCTGGTCCGGGGCCACATAAGGCATAGCGATCACCTCCAAACATGAAAAAGCACCGGATTTTGTCTTCCGATGCTTTTTCAAGGAATTTTTGCACTGCGGCTATAGTGCGCCGATTTTTTTGAGATAGGAAAAGCCGTCCGTATGCCCGCGAAAATAAAGCTGCATACGCTCCATGTCCTCCATGCGGGTTGACGTATCCAGGTAGTCCGTAAGGATTTTATGTTCCTCCGCGCTCAGAGCAATCGGCCCTTCACCCTCCAGGACAGCCGAAATGAAAGGGTGCCGCTCCGTGAGTTCCCCTTTTCTTTGGTGGAGTTGGCTGTACTCATCATTATTGTGCAGCAAGTCAATGGCGGTGTCGCTGTCAATTTCGGGGAACAGCGCCGCAATCCGCTCCGGCAGGGTCTGGAATATAAAAGGTTCGTTCATAACGCGCCTCCTTCCTGGTTTTTTGTTTAACTGTAAGCCTGGGAAAATAGAAAGTCAAAACTGCTAAAGCATATTCATCTCCTACCGTTCATAGCCCACGACCTTTTTTTCGGGGATATCCAGGCCCTCGTCCGGTCCGTCGTCCATGATCTCGTTTTCCGCCTTGTCCATATTCAGCAAGATGTTCAGTTCATGCAGCCGCGCGGATTTGCTTTGCAGCTCCTGCTCCTTCTCAAAGGGGACTTCAATTTCTTTCTTGGCCGTTTCCATCTGCTGACGGAGGGTTTTTAGCTGTTCCCGGCAATATTCCAATTCCAATGGTATATCGGCCAGG
>ENA-UOOK01003925-UOOK01003925.1-fermentation-metagenome-genome-assembly--contig:-NODE-3925-length-16430-cov-7.896916_pt1 | contig 16430 bp, 11 predicted proteins | sample MGYA00245777_ERZ724023 | MGnify/ENA primary metagenome ERZ724023 (study PRJEB28704, sample SAMN03018312) | fermentation metagenome | biome: anthropogenic terrestrial biome; feature: soil; material...
TTGTGTCTTTACAAACTGGTTTTGTGTCTTTACAAACTGGTTTTGTGTCTTCACAAACTGGTTTTGTGTCTTCACAAACTGGTTTTGTGTCTTCACAAACTGGTTTGGTATCTTCATCTACCCCTTTATCGCCTTCGTCTACCCCTTTATCGCCTTCACCCGCTTCTTTATTTCCTTCATCTACCTCTTTATCGCCTTCACCTGTTTCTTTATCTCCTTCGTCTACCTCTTTATCGCCTTCACCTGCTTCTTTCACATGTATATAGTCGTATTTTGTTAGCGTATTATTGTCCATCCCACTCGTTACTGTCAAGGTAACATTATATTTTCCTGCAGTAGAATAGGTATGAATCGGGTTTTTCTCTGTTGAATTAGCTCCGTCTCCAAAGTCCCAGCTCCATGAGATTGCATTTTCCGATAGGTCTGTAAATGAAACAGTTAAGGGAGCATAACCCTCAGTAACATTAGCAGTGAAATTTGCCACCGGGAGTATTGAAACGGTTTTTTCGGAAACATTTATTGTGGCAAGCTTTGAATCTGTACCATTTTCGTTGCTTGCTGTCAGGTTAACTGTATAGATTCCTGCAGTAGAGTAGGTATGTACTGGATTTTGTTCGGTTGAATTAGCTCCGTCTCCAAAGTCCCAGTTCCATGAGGCTGCATTTTCAGACAAATCTGTAAATTGAACTGAGAGAGGAGCAAAACCTTCAGTGACATTGGCAGCGAAATTTGCCACTGGGAGCTTGATCTCAGGAACGGACTCCTTCTCTGTTATCGCAGTCTGATTAACCCACGTTTTGTTCATATTGCCATTGGTGTCCACAGTGCGAGTACCGATGGTATAACTTGTCTCAGGTTGGAGGCCTGTGGCGTTGAAGTATTCTACAGAGGTGCTGGTCTGGTAGGCACCATTCAAATAAATTACAGTGTGGTCGAAATCAGCGTCTTTGGGGTTCTGCCATGTCCATTCAATCCAGGTAGTACCTTTAGTAGATTGGAGGTTGGTTATTGCGGAAGGCGGTAAATTATCAGGCGTTTGCGCGGTATATGAAGCAGAATTATCCGAGGCGACATTGCCTGCTCCATCCATAGCAGATACACTTACAGAATGAGTACCTTCAAGTGCAACAATATTTCCTTCCCAGACATTCCCACCTTTGTTTGTAAGAGCAACTCCAGAGGCTTTAACTGAACTAACTCCAACGTTATCAGTTACATCTACAGCCACAACAATAGAATCACCGGTATTAGGTGTACTGTCACTTAAGCTGACCGAGTTAATGACAGGAGCTTCGTCATCGACAGGAGCTTCGTCATCTAATACACGTATATTACCTGTGATCACAACAGGAATTATTCGACTGCCATTGTCATCATCTATCCTTGTTTTCGGTATCTTCAGATCAGTAGTACCCGCCTTTTTTCCGGTTACTGTAATGGTCCCTAGCAAAACGTTGGTGTCACCAGGATTAACTTTTTTAAGCGCATCTAAAGCTTTTATCCAAACCGAACTCGAAGGAATTGTAGAACTCTCTGGTATCAGATTCCAGCTAGGGAATGAAACCGCAGTGATTTCTGCAATTTCCGGATCTGAAATAGAAACTGTAAGGTTGAAACCTGAAAGCCCATCAGGAACCTTGTCCATCATAATCTTGATATCCTGGGAAGAACCCGGAGACACCTCAGCTATTTGGGGGTCAAATGAAACGACATTTTCTGCCGATGCACATGATATCCCGAGTCCGAAAAATGCTACAAGAAGTATTAAAACTCTATATAACTTAGTCATGTTTTCCAATTCTCCTTAAAAAATGCCCTAAAGTTTTAAGGCATCATCATTTACCATCCTGCCGTGATATTCTATGAAACCAAATTTCCTTTCCAACACAACCTTTGTATCTCACCACTTTTGCGAATCATACTAACAGTATATATATAAAAAACATGTATACTTTTAATAAAATATTTATCAAATTTTAGTGACAACACCAATAGATAAACTTTTCGTTTTTTATTAAAATAATTATAAAAATCGGAGTTAAATTAAAAAGATAAAATAGAGTATTTATGATTCCAAAGGGCAGATGTAGTAATGGAATATACTGGGAATTATCATCAAATAATGAAAATGATTAAACTGCCTCTAATATTCGGAAACAAAAATCCCTGCCGAAAGACATAATAAATTAATCGACAGGCAATTCCTGAAGAATATGTCCCCCTAAAAACAGATATTGTGATGTTGAAACCTGAAATTTCGTCAGGAATTTCATCCATCACAATTCGGATATCCTGGGAAGGACCCGGATACACCTCAACTGTTTGAGGGCCAAAATTTTCTATATCCTTAAAGCATCTCCTTAAAGCATATCATAAAGCTTTACAACATCATCAAAATCAATTAACCTGTTTTTGTTATAATCAAAGGACTCTATTGGCACTTTTTCTTCTATCCACTCCATGTTATCATAGTAGGCCACAACATCATCGAAGTCCAGCATTCCGTTTCCATTGATATCCTCATAGAGGCCGTCCTTATCCAGATCTGTCGGTGGATTGGTATAGCCAGGGAAGACAGGAAGTACTGACTGAGTTGAAACGTTTATCGTGGATAGCTTTGTACTCGTACCGTATGCATTTGTTACTGTCAGGTTGACGGTGTAGTTTCCTGCTGTAGAGTAAGTATGCATCGGGTTCTGCTCGGATGAAGTAGCTCCGTCCCCAAATTTCCAGGTCCACCCGATTGCGTTCTTTGAGAGGTCTGTAAACTGAACTGAGAGGGGTGCGTAACCCTGTGTGACATTGCTTCTGAAATTAGCTTCAGGTGCGCCAGGGGTTGGAGGAGTTACAAGAGGCAGGTAGTCCGAGTATATGCTGTTTGTTATGGTGTATGCGGAATCGGAAATTCCATCCATGTCCTTATCTATTGCAGTATCGGAAAAGCCTGATCCGTCAGGTTTCCCCCAGTAATTCCCACCGATATAAGGGCCGCCAACAATATTTGTGCCCGCGGTTTTTGTAGTATTATATACGTTTTCGTCCCCGTTTTTGATGATCATCTCGGTATTGTTGAAGTAGTTGTTGTAAATGGAGTTCCTTTCACTGAGCTTGCAGACAAACATGCCGTGAACACTATTTGAAGTAACATTATTTCCTGAAAGTTTAATGTCGTCAGAAGAGCCTACATGGATGCCACGGCCGTCATTAGTAACTGTATTCCCGGAAATAGTACTGTTGCTGCAACTCCCGAGATATATCCCAAACACTCCATTATTCATGGCTGTGTTTTTCGAGATAGTACACCAGCTGGAACTCTCCATACGGATTCCATATGCGTTATCCGTAAGTTTGTTGTTCTCTATTACGCATTTACTGCATTTGGACAGAAAAATTCCAGAACGGCCTGTTCCACTTGCTCCAATAGCTTTAATCCCGCTAACTTTAACATTACTTACTGACTGCAGTGAGAGCGCGTTGCTTGATGAGCTTTTAGCTTTAATTATCGTATCATCAGGGTTTCCGGACTCTGATCTGATTATAAGGTTACTTTTGTCTATGTTAAGATTTTCTGTATAGTTCCCGGATTTTATGGTTATTGTATCGCCTGAGTTTGCATTGTTTATGGCAGTCTGTATTGAATCTCCTGGCTCGACAATTATCTCAGCCGCCGATCCAACACCTGAAATTAATACGAAAATAAGAAAAATTTCTGATAAAATAACCAGTTTATTTTTAATTTCTAATCCCTCCGTCTATTCAAGAAAGTTAGGAATGAAACCCATATCAAGGGCGAAAATTGTATTATTAGTAATTCCAGAAAATAACACTCACATCTGATAGATGTATAGATGTAAAGCTGTGTATTACTCTGAATTTGTCTTATATTCAGAGTAAAATACCTTAATCAATCGCTTTACCTGGACTTGAATGTATATAACCAAATATAAATATATTGATTTAATCTATTTCTTTAATAATAATAAAAAACAGCATATAGATCAGTAAAGTAATAATTAAGGAGTAAAGCAATAATAAGTTTTTTAATATTTTTTAAATGTTATAAGACACTCATCCTTATTACATCGATTTTTTTCTCTCTGGTGTCTGAGGTTCAACAACTACCTTCAGACACCTTGTGTAGAGAGATGCATCTTTGATTTATGTGTCTTTGATCTCTTTTGTATACCCTTCTTAAAGCATATCATAAAGCTTTACAACGTCATCAAAATCAATCAGACCGTTTTTGTTATAATCAAAAGACTCAATTGGCACATTTTCTTCTATCCACTCCATGTTATCATAGTATGCCACCACATCATCGAAGTCCAGCATTCCGTTTCCATTCACGTCTTCATAGAGGCTATCCTTATCCGGGTCTGTCGGTGGATTAGTATAACCAGGGAAGACCTTTAAGACATTTATACTTCCTGAATCGGTAAAGGCCTTAATGCATACGTTCGTGTTTGGGGAATATTCATTTATGTCTTCCCAAATGCTTCCGTCTTCACTGACAAAACTCTCTCCCGGATTTGCCGTTGCTTTACTGCTGAAGCCTTCTAAAGGCATTTCTATAGCAACCGGGTAAATGCAGTTCGGTGTTGTGAACTTAAGGACTACGGAGAATTTTTGGCCTGCTTCAAGCTGAACTTCAGAACCTAAGGGGACGGTATGGTATCCCGCCGTTCCAATTGTTCCACTCTTTGAAAAAACCGGATTTTTTTGGCTTACAGGACCGGATTCGGGATCAATATAAACATAGATTTCATAATTACAGTTTGAGTCTGCTGCATAGAAACTGACAGCTTCGAGGGCTTCAGAAGTTTTTGCAGTAAAAATATTTGCACACCAGGCAGTGGGGTTATCGTATCCCGCGCTTTCGGTCCATCCTAGTGGGTCGTATTGATAGATATTTTTATAATTCTCAGTGGTTTCAGCCGTAAAGACTGCATTATTCGTTCCTATGTTTGAGTCATAATAGGAAACATAGAAATATCCACCGTCACCCCAATCTGAACCCCAGCTATTTTTTACTATAAATGCCCCATCTCCGGGAGGAATGCTGGAAAAGTTGTCCCTGGAGAATTTGTCATCCCAGCCCACAATGGACACAGCATGATCTGATGTTGAAGGCCCGTTATAGTAATGGCTGTATCTGTCAGGAGAATAATAGGCATCATCAAAGTATATTGAGGTAAATATGGCCCCGTACTGCATGATCGCAGATTTTATCTCGTTATTATCAAGAGAACTCTTTCTATCCGGAATAAAAAGTACATTCTGCACATGCTTCTGTACTGGTAAGTCTTGAGGAGACTCCAAACTATATATGGAGTAAGGGTCAGCTGTTTCGTCCACAGGTCCGCTCCAGCGGGCGAGGTATGCAGTTGACATGAATGTATTTCCGCCATCATTGGGATTGAGGTCAAACCCTTCAGGACATGCGGAAGAAAGAAGGTTTTTCATATTATTCTCAGAAAAGTCCCGGTTTTCTCCAGGCATCAGATACGATTCTAAAGACCCATATGTTGCAAATGTCCAGCAAACTCCTTCTTCACCCTGGTCTTTCACGGAAGTTACTTTGTTCAGGGCTCGAAGGTCATAGTAAGCTGGAGCAGATATCTTGGCTGTGGAAATCTTACTAAGATAGTTAAGGTCCACAGGTGCGGGTATAAAGCCTCTTTTATGTTCATTCACAGAAGCTTTAAATTGAACATAAATTTTACCTTCCTGGTATTCGACAAAGTCAGGATTTACCGGTGCAAGTACAGGTTCTGTTGCTTTGTTAGTTTCTGAAGATCCGGTGGCTGTCATCACTATTGATGAGCCCAAAGTAAGAAATAGAACCAAGAGTTCGATAAAGATAACAGCTTTCCTATTCATGTTTACATTATTTTTTGTGTTGATTTTTTTCTTCATGCCTGTCTCCTATCCTATATTCTTAGATAGCCCTATCTACATTTTAATTTGACAATGTTATATCATTATAAAAAAGAATGAATAAATTTCTTAAATCTTGATTACAATTTAAAGTAAGACTCGCAGATAAACATTTTTATTTGAGTACGATCGAGTATCAGGAGTGAACTACCCCTCCCTGCTTCATTCGGAAGCGAGGAAGGAGACTTCCCGCCTTAGAGTTAAATTGAATGAGTCTATCCCTTAAGAAAAAGAGAAGGATTCGCTATGTTTCAGCTTTTTTCACATCCCTGGTGAGGCCTAATTATTTTGCTAATTTCAAATTTACTCTTTAGTCTCAGTCCCCTTTCTTTTTTATTGAAAAGTGCGCCAGACAAATTAACGAGAAAATTTATATAATTTTTAATTGAAATTCCCATTTTGGAATTGAGATTTCCAGATTTATTCAACGTTTCACCTTTTTGAAGGCTTCAAATTGAATATTTGCATTATAAAAAACGTAAAGGTTATAGGGCTAAAAGTTTTTTCTATCTCTTCACCTTTATTCATGTATTATTATAATCTGTTGATGACCTTCGATCTGTGAAATTACGATCTGTGAAGTTAAATGGATAAAAATTATGACCGAACTTGAAAAAACAGTTACTCTCGGGCGAGGGGTTGTCCTTGCAATTCTTATGGTTATAGGCTCAGGACTGCTTGGCTTGCCCGGACTGGTAGCGGATACAGGGACAGTGCAGGAAGTGGTCTTCGGCTGGCTGCTGATCATCCTTGCTGTAATGCCTCTAATTCAGATATGTGCAGAGCTCGGGAAGAAATTCCCCTGTTCAGGGGGACTTTTCCATTATGCCCGCGAGGCTGTGGGAGAATGGGGAGGATATGCAGTAACTGCCCTCGTCTGCGGTTCCTTTATACTGGGAGAGCCAGCTGTTGCCCTTATTGGCGGAGAGTACCTGCAGCACCTCTTTGACCTGCCTGATTTCGGGGTACATTTGCTGGCTTTTCTCATTATCACAGCTATGACTCTTATTACGATTGCCGGGGTCAGGCTTGTTTCCTTTTTCAACTACGCAGCCATAGCCATACTGCTGTTCCTGATTGCTGCGCTAACCTTCTATAACTTCAATTTCTTTTCTTCAGGGCTTGTTTTTTCGATACAGGCTCTCATTGAGGGTTTATCCGGGACTGCAGGCATGAACCCAGGTATTTCTAATTTAGGAAATTCCAATCTTTATCCTGACCCTTATAATGTCTGGAAAATTTCTGCCCTGCTCTTCTGGGCTTTTCTGGGCTGGGAAAATATGTCCTTTGGTCTGGGAGAACTCCAGAATCCTGAAAAAAACGTTAAGAGGGTTTTCTGGCTCAGTTTCGGGATTACAATCTTCATTTACCTTATGCTTGCAATCACAAGTATAGGGGCGGACGCGAATGGAATTCCCCTTAGCGGAGCATCTGGACTGGTGGAACTGGTTAAGTTTACGCCTCCGGGAAATTTACTTATCTGGCTTATGGCGATAGTCATCGTTGCCAACGTGACCAGCTGGAACTTTGCTTCAAGCCGCCTTGTCTACGCATCAGGAAAAGAGAAAGTGTTACCAGCTTGCCTGGGAAAAATTTCAAAACGAGGACAGCCCATGGTAAGTATTTTGAGTATGTATGTTGTTTTTGTACTGGTTCTCCTGGGGACTTATGTGTTCAGGGTCCCGGTTTCTTCCCTCCTCATGCTCACAAACCAGAACTTCCTTTTCCTCTACGGTTTTATCCTGCTCTCCTACTGGAAGACCGAAACCGGATGGAGACGCTGGGTGTATTCAGGCCTTTCCTTCCTTTCCCTTTCCTTCCTTGTTTCGGGGTTCACATGGAAAATTCTCTACTCTGTTGCCCTTACGGGAATAGGGTACTATGAATTTGTTAGAAAGGCTGCAAAGCAGAAAGAAAAGGAAGAAAAAGCGGCTTACACGACTTATTCAGAACTTTAAACCCCCAATCTTTCTTATTCAGAACTGTAACCCAATCTTTAAATCACAAACCGTAAATTTATACTTACTCAAAAATTTCAGCCTTAGAATTTAGCCTTGTCTTACTTTAGCCTTGCCTTTATACTTAGCTTTTATCTCAGCCTTACTCTTTACTTGCAAATATATAAATAGCGCAAAATATATTTGAGGATAAATTTAGTGGACGTACCTAAGAGATTTAGTGGACGTACCTGAGAGGAAAAATGAGAAAATTAGAAAAAACAATCACCCTGAGGAGGGGATTGGGGCTTGCAATATGCATGCTTGTTGGGACAGGAATTCTGGCACTGCCCGGTCTTGCGCTCGATACCGGAAGTACCCATGAAGCAGTTCTTGGCTGGTTCCTTATTGCTCTTATTGCAATCCCTCTTATCCATATCTGTGCCCGCCTCGGCCTAAAATTCCCTTCAACTGCAGGGCTTGCCGGGTATGCTGAAGAAGCCGCAGGTCCCTGGGGAGGTTATGCAGTCTCATACCTTGTAGGCGGTTCTTTCTTTTTTGGGCTTCCTGCCGTTGCTCTTATTGGCAGCGAGTATATGAAGCAGCTTTTTAGTCTGTCCGACTCAGGTGTAGCTCTATTTGCAGTCCTTCTTGTTACATTGATGTTTATCTCAAACCTGGCAGGGATGAAAGCAATTTCCATGATTAACTATGCGGCTCTGGCTGTGCTCCTCCTGCTTACAGGGCTGCTTATTGTCTTCAACCTTGATTTCTTCGGTTCAGGGCTCGAGGTTGCCGGTGAAGCTCTCAGGGGCAGTGAAAACGTAGACCTGGGCAATGTCTGGAAGGTTTCCGCCCTTCTTTTCTGGGCATTTCTGGGCTGGGAGAACCTTTCTTTTTCCCTTGGGGAGATAAAAAAACCCGAAAAAAACGTACCTTTACTTTACTGGCTGAGTTTTGCCTTTGTAACATCTATCTATATCATCCTCGCCCTCATCAGTGCAGGAGCGAGCGCTTCAGGTGTCCCTCTTCAGGGAGCTGCCGGTCTTTCCAGCCTTGTCCTTTTTACGCCCGGAGGGAACTTGCTCATATGGCTTATGATAATAGTCATTGCAGCAAACGCCTGTTCCTGGAACTTTACTGCAAGCCGCCTTCTTTATGCTGGGAGCAGGACAGGAGCCTTTCCTGATGCATTTAGTAAACTTTCAAAGAGAAATATCCCTGCATCGAGCCTGGTGGGGCTGTATGTCCTGTCAGTTCTTCTTATCCTGGGAACTTACCTCTTCAAAATCCCTGTATCAGCCATGATTCTGCTCGTAAACCAGAACTATGTATTTCTCTATGCCTTTATCATTCTAGCCTACTGGAAAACAGAAACTGGCTGGCAGAAGTGGGTTTTTTCGGTTCTTGCATTCCTGTCTCTGAGTTTTCTGGTTTCAGGCTTTACGTGGAAAATCATTTACCCTGTATTTCTGATAGGGTTTGGATATTACAGGTTTATCGGAAAAAAGATTTCAGAAACAGGTACTCAGTCCGGAAAGGAACCTACGGTTCGGGAAGAGGCCCAGGAACTTTCCTGCCTTACGCGGCATTAAGGAATAATAGTGAGGGTCTGTCTTTAATAGTGAGGGTCTATCTTCAAAAAAGATTTCCATGGGAACTCTGGAAGATTATATAATTTTTAGAATATTCGCAAAAATTTACAAAAACTCTTCTATATTTAGTTACTGACGGAAAATTATAAATGAGTTGCATTATCAAAATAATGTAATAGTTTTCCAGGCAATTTTGAACATATACAGGAGCCTGATCAGATGTCATTTATGCCATTGATATGTGTTAAAGACGCACCAGGAAAAGGTAGAGGCGTATTTGCACAGAGAAATTTTAAAAAAGGTGAAGTAATAGAAACCTGCCCGGTTATTGTCCTTCCTCCCGAAGAAATAGATAATCTTGAGCTTACCCAGCTCTACAATTACTACTTCGCGTGGGGGGTAGATTCAAGGGCAGGAGCGATTGCTTTGGGCTATGGGTCCCTTTATAACCACTCATATACCCCGAATGCAAAATACCAGAAAGACTTCAGCAACAGCCTTTTAAAATACGTCTGTATAAAAGATATCAAGAAAGATGAGGAAATTACCATAAACTATAATTGCGACCCGGAAGACAAAACCCCGGTCTGGTTTGATGTTGCGAGCTAGAACTGATTTTTTGGTCCAACCGGACCTGAAATACTCAAAAGAAGCTCCTTCCTCGACAGCCAGAGGCTGGCAGGGAGGGGCAGTTCACTCTCAAATACTTCTGCACCTTAACTTATAATATTTAATAGTTTATCAATTTTTCTACAGTGTTCTCACATTTTTCAACTTTTTCCATACTCTCCTCTCAAGGTTTTATTAATACCAGGCTGTCTCAAAACCACACTTTGTTCTACAACTGGACAATATATTTTATTAAAAAGCTAATTTATGCCCTGTATTTCGGAATAATGCCCCGTGTGTATTTAAATACACCAGTGCCCATTACCCAATTGTAGAAATGAGTCGAGTTTTAAGACAGTTTCTAATATGGTTACTTTTAGATCACAACATGGATTTCTAAATTAAATATAATATAAAACTTTCATTTTTTCGGAAGATTTATTTACTCAGTTCTAATAAAGAAAAATAGATAAAATTTCAATTAACATACCTTTCCAGTCAAAAATTGACATTTACTTAGAACTTGCTAACTTAATCTGTGAGTCACTGTTCGCAGATAAGGGTGCTCCTTAAAGATAAGGGTGCTTCTTAATAAGGACTATAAGAAATGTGTTTATATGGGTATGTATCTGGTCAGGTTACATTAATAAGGGAGAGGTTACAGCGGAACATCCGGAAAAAGGTTTAATCTTTAGAGAAGTACAGAACCTGCACAATAATGTTTTTCTGGCATCTGTCCTTTATCCTGCCCTTCTACTCTGGTACATAGAGATCCACAGCCTTGCTTTCGGAAAACCCGCCGGAGTTCAGAATGTTCCTGATTTTTGTTTATTGGCTCTATGGTTTATTTTCGGAGTATTGTTTCCCCTTTTGTTCTACTGTACAAAACATATCACAGAGGTTCGAAAGGATGGGATCTACATACGTTTAGCACCTCTGAATCCCTCATTTAAGAAAATCCCTATTTATGTTATTGAAGAATGCAAAATTCAGGCGTATGAGCCATTTAACGAGAAGGACTGCATGGATAAAACCCCTTCAAAAAGAGCGAATTTTGTTGTAACCCTGAAACTCATTACCGGGAAAAGAGTGGTAATCAGCTCTAAGAACCCAAAAGAACTGCATCAGGCAATTATGTCTGCTGTAGCTAACTTCTGATTTTTTAATCAAAATAGTTTTTCCAAACATCTTTTCTGGATTATCTCAGGGTTTATATCTTGCCAACTCAATATTAATCTAGGGTTTCGGGCAGATAATAAGTGGGAAGTAAGAAGCTATTTTTTTTCAATGCAAATATATTCTTTATAAAACCGGAAAGGGGGGAGATAAATAAGAGCAGGCACTGGGGGCAGCAAGAAAAGATTTTCAGGCGAAGGGACGGAAGCTCTTTACAGAGAACATGCAGGAATACCTGTGATTGAACTCGAACTCAAAAGCTTTCTTCAGCTCTTTGACTCTTTTGACCCTGCCCCGTTTCGAGAAAAAGAGCTTAATCTGGATGCAGAAGAATACCTCTATAACGCTGTAGACGAATTCCCTCTGAAAAAGCCCCTTGAAATCATGATATACCTTCCGCCTTCTGAGGTCAGTGCAGAAATCGAAGCTGACCTTAAAGAAGCTATAAAGAACCACTTTTCTTACAAAAAGCTCCTGGCTGATATAGAACTGAAGAGGTTGCTTTATCAGGGCAGAAGAAACCTCATAATAGCTCTCACCTTCCTTTTTTTGTGTCTGCTTGTTACCCGGCTGCTTGCGACTTTTGAAGAAAGCCTTGTAAAAACTCTTTTTTCTGAGGGCCTTCTTATCATTGGCTGGGTTGCGATGTGGGAGCCGGTGCATATTTTCCTCTACGGCTGGTGGCCAATTGTCCACAAACGCAACATTTACGAAAAAATCATACATATGAATGTGTACATCGGAGTCAGGTCTCCGGCAGGAGAGAGAGCACCAGGATACCGCTTTATACCTAAAGAACTCTGAATTGCCGAAAAAATTATAAATCAGAGTTAAAACCTTTATGCAAAAATCCGCACATCCACAACAACGTGCAGGACTCCAGGAGAATACTTTTTTATCCTTCGGGTTTCCAGGACTTCAGCTTTTTTGCCCAGGGATTCGGCAGCTATTTTAATCCTTTCTTCAGGCCTTGTCCTTGCGAGATTTTCGGGCACTGTTTCATGATAGTGAAGGATTCCTCCGCTTTTTTTCAAAGCTTTTATAGCCGGTTCCAGATAATGGTGTGTTGTCCCCACATATCCCATAATTACTCTATCTACCTCACCTTCGGGAGCAGCCTGAGCACAGTCTCCCAGAACCGGGGTAATAATATCCTCTACATGGTTCAGCCTGATATTCTCCTTCAGGTAGGCAAAGGATTCAGGATTTATTTCTATAGAGATAATTTTTTCCGGTCTTGCATGGACAGCCATGGGAATTGAAAAATATCCTATTCCTGCAAACATGTCCACAACGACTTCTCCTTTCCCAAGCCTGCTCATTCTTTTCCTTTCTTCCAGGTTACCTTTGGAGTACATCACTCTGGTTACATCCTGCTTGAAAAAGCAGCCGTGTTCTTTATGGATGGTTTCGGTGCTACTACCCAGAAGGAGTTCTCTTTTTGGCTGACGGAACTGCCCTTCTATTCCAAAGTCTCTTACAACGCTCCTGCACTTTGGGTACATGGAAAGAAGAGCCTCAGCTATTATGAGCTTTTTCTCATCAAGAGCGTCGGGGATGCTAATTATTATTATATCTCCAAGGACCTGCCAGCCCGAAGGGACCTGAGCAAGTTCTGTTTCGGAAAGGGAGCCTTTCAGGTATTCTTTAAGAGAAGCCGGAGGCTTCAGGAATTCAATGTCTTCCTGCTCAATTACAGGAAATCCTTCAACTGTTTCCCCTGCAGCCTCGGTAACAGGTATTTCGAGAAAAGTGCCTTTTTCAGTCTGGATTTTTCGGATTTTTCTTGTAGTGTCCAGAAATTTCCCGGCAACTGCTTTTTCCCTTATTTCTTCTCCTTTTTCAGGCGGTATCCGGATTGCTCTATACATTGGAATTGAAGGATATCCGGCATTGGATTAATGTTTTGCGTTTCAGGCACCCGGTTGTCCCAGGTTACTAAATAAATCAATCCGGAGTCCTGATTAATCCGTTTCTCACCTTTTTCATTCAATTTTCTTTCTTTTCTCTAAGTTTTTTATTTCCCATATAACTGTATCGTTTTTCCTGTGTTGTGATGGAACATTTCAATACTGTATCCAACCCCTGCAGGAAACGAAATATATAATCAACCCCTATAATTCCAGGGGAGTATATGAGACACAGGCGAAAGATAAAACCCTTAAAGGAGACTCTAAAAAGCTGGCAGTTTCTGGTTTTTGCCTCCATATCTCTTATCCCGCACCTCCTATATACCGCAGGTGCCGACTTTGCAGGCATGTATTCCGTTTATCCCTGTTTTCCTGCGGGGATGGGCTTTTTTGCTTTTGCTCAGCTTTATCTTGTTTTTTCCTTCTTCGGTTGGACTTCTCCTTTACCTTACCTCTCGGCTGTTTTCTTTTCCTTGCTCTGGACCAGGGTTTTGCAGTGGGTGGAGAGCGTAGACAGGTTTGCGGTTGTAATCTTTTACATTCTGGCCTTTTTTCGGGTTTGCTGGAGTATCCTTACAGAGGTCATGCCTCCTGACTAAAAACAGGAATCAAATAAAGCTCAAATTAGCTTTAAATTCACTCGGATCAAATTAAGTAATGACCATCAAAGGGGATGAATCAGGTAAGGGCCGGATAAATAGGGATTGAATAGATCTGGAGATTGTTTATGAAGGAGATTGGAAAGCTGAGGGAAATATGTCGGATCTGAGTGAGGAACAGGCAAAAGCTGTCGAGAAATTAAAGGAAATCGACCCTGAATCTGAAATCTTCTGGGATTCCGGGATGAAAATTCCTGAATTCATCAAAGGTACTCTTTCAAAGCCCTCAACTGAAAGCCCTGAAAATATAGCAAAAAAATTTCTGGAAGATTTCAGGGAACTTCTGGACATGCAGCCAGAGCTTGATGAAAACCTGGAACTTTTCAATGTAGAGACCGATTTTTCCGGGTTTCACCACGTTATTTTCCTCCAGCACATAAAAGGCATCCCTGTTTTTGAGGGATCTGTCCAGGTCCACATAAACCCTGCTGGCGAGTTAATTGCATACCGGGACTTCCGCATAGCAGAGGTGCATTTTTCCCTTGAGCCAAAAATTAAAAGGGAAGAAGCTATTGAAATTGTCCTTCGGGATATTGGTCTGGAGAATGCTGGTACGATTCCCAGCTCAAGATTGATGCTCTTTAGGGAACATAAAAAACAGCTTAACCTGAAAAAATCTCCAATGAAAAAGCTTCATCTGGCCTGGCAGATTGAGTCCATATTTGCAGAAGGGTTTGCAGGAATGATTCATTTCATTGATGCCCATACCGGTAAGCAGCTGTACAAATTCTCTCAGATCAGATCTGCTCTTCTTAGAAAGACCTACACTGCGAAAAATGAGGTATTACTGCCTGGGGAACTGCTGCTTGAAAACAGCCAGACTTCTAAGGATGAGGTAGCCATGGCAGCCCATGAGAATATGGGCATGGTGTACGATTACTTCAAAAACAATTTTGGGAGAGATAGCTATGATAACAGAGGCTCCCCTCTCGTTTCTACTGTCCATTTTAAGCGAAACTATAACAATTCTTTCTGGAGCGACTATCACAGACAGCTTGTTTTCGGGGACGGGGATGGTTTTCGCTGGAAGCCCATGGCTTTCGCACTCGATATTGTAGCTCATGAACTGGCACATGCCGTTGCCGCCCAGGCAGCCAGGTTTGTGTACAGTGAAGAGGCAGGAGCTCTTGATGAGTCCTTTGCCGATATTTTTTCAGTTTTTATCTCAAATAAAGAAAGGATAACGAACTGGGAAATAGGAGAAGGGGTCTACACCCCTTTTCATCCGGGAGACGCCCTGCGAGACATTTCCGATCCTCCCAGGTACGGGCAACCGGACCACATTGACAATTACATTCGGCTTGCTCCCGGAGAGCTTCCTGACCTGCAAAAAAATCAGGCAGGGTATATTCACCTGAACAGTGGAATCCCCAACAAGGCTGCCTACCTGACCATTAATGGCGGAACCCATTATGGGATAAAGGTTAAGGGAATTCCCAGAACAAAAGCTGAAAAGATCTATTACCTTGCCTTTACCGCATACCTGTACAGTGCAACCCTTTGCAGGTGGACTTTCCGGGAAGCCAGGTACGCCCTCCTGAACGCCTGCCGCCAGCTGTATGGAGAAAAAGGGCCCGAGTATACTGCAATCAGAAATGCCTGGGCTGCAGTTGGTCTCGGAAAACCTGAAGGCATGGAAGGCCTGTTTCTGGTTGAAAAGGAGGTTTCTCCCGGAATCCTGATCCCGGACATGTATCCTGAAGGAGTCCTGAGTTCCATTTATATCCCGGAAGACGGGCTTGTAAAAGACATCCGGGTGAGTGTAAATATTGAGCACTCCTATCTCAGGGACCTCAGGGTCATCCTGTTTACACCTGCGGGAAAACGTATAGTTTTGCATGACCGGCTTGCCCGAAAAGACAGGAGCCTCATCAGGACATATAACCCTGGTTCGCTCCCGGACCTCAAAGCTTGCATAGGAGAGAGGGTATGGGGAAAATGGACTCTAACAGTTGCCGATCTTTCAAAGGGGAATGTGGGATCTTTTCTAAGCTGGGGAGTTAAATTTCTTGTGCAGGCGGTTGAAAAAGAGGAGATTAAAAGGGAAGTTTTCCCCTGGCTTGTAATCCCTGATAATAATCCTTCAGGCATAGCAAGCCAGATAGAAATCGAAAGAAGCGGAAAAATCGTAGAGCTCAGATTATCCCTTGAAATTTCCCACCCTTCAACAGGTGACCTGAAAATCACACTCACAATGCCTTCCGGGGAAGAACTGGTACTTCATGACAGGAGCGGATACGGCATACATGATCTCGAAAAAACATTCAGTACCAAATCTGACGAACTCCTGCTTCCTGTTTTAAGCAAAGAAATGAGAGGAGTCTGGATTTTGAAGGTTATGGACCAGGCAGAAGGCAACGAAGGCAGCCTGGACAGCTGGGAGTTGAATATTACATACGAGAGTGACCTGGAATTCCTTTAAGGTTCACTTCCATGATTCATTTCTATGACCCAGAGGAAAGTCTTTCAATTTTCTTCTTCCTGAGACGCGCAGAGCTGGGACCGACACGTCAAAAGACCGCATACTCCCGAGGCGCAATCGAGATTCATTTTAACCTGACTTTGACAGTTAGATAAAAATAAGTGCTCTTTGTTTTGTGTAATTCG
>ENA-UOOK01003926-UOOK01003926.1-fermentation-metagenome-genome-assembly--contig:-NODE-3926-length-16428-cov-8.551579_pt1 | contig 16428 bp, 33 predicted proteins | sample MGYA00245777_ERZ724023 | MGnify/ENA primary metagenome ERZ724023 (study PRJEB28704, sample SAMN03018312) | fermentation metagenome | biome: anthropogenic terrestrial biome; feature: soil; material...
ACCAAGAACAGACACTGACAGCGTGATTCTTAAAATCAGAGAGAGGGACTAAATGGGAACACCTTTATACAACACCGATATCATTCCAATGACTTCACGACCAACCTTGACCGTGATGGACGATGGGGATTACTTTGTAATTCTTGATACTTCAACAGGCAAGATTAGTAAGATTCTCAAGACCAACATCATGACCGCCTTGAAAATCAGCTATGACAACACGACTTCTGGACTCACCGCAGATACCGTCCAAGCCGCATTAGATGAACTTGTTGTTAATCTCGGCTCTTCGGACGATGCAATATTGGCTCTGTCTGGACGCTTGGACACCATCGAAGGCATGGGCGAAGGGTCGGTTGCGAAGGCGATTGGTGATGCTGTGAGTCCGATTGATACGAGAGTGACGTATCTTGAATCTGTGAGCGGACATCTATACGGCGTACGCATGGAGAAAAGCTCTGGCATCTGCTCACCGACATATGATGCTGTAGGGCTATCGTTCAGACCACAGATTGACACGATAACGAACCCCTCCGACTTTTCCTCAGTTTATCCGTGGCGTGACATCAAGACGGTAAAAGTCGATGCAGATAAGAACATCTTGTGTACAATAGATGATGCATCATTCGAGTCAACGGTTGGAGACATCATGGTCAAGATTCCTGTGTTCTGGCACAGGTATTGGACTGACGCTTCTTATGAGTACTATGAAATCAGCGACACGCCAAGGGACGGATTTTTTGCAGGTGGGTTCTATAATCCAGACGGTACGATAAGACCGTATGCATTGGTCGGCGCAGTAAAGACAAGCAATGATGGACGTGTACCGCACTCATGGACGGATACACCGTTCACACATAGTTTGCCGTTGTACAGCACTACCGCTGGATTCCAACTTGATGCACTCAACAAGAGTACAATAAGCAAATGGAGCAATATTGACCATCAAGCGTATGAAATGGTATGGCATCTTATTTTTGTAGAAATCGGTGGATATGTAATCAGCCCAAATACAAACGTGCTCGGCTTTGACGTCAAAGGTGCAATCGGACAAGGTATCAACGGTATGTCCAACAGCTATAGTGCGAGCAACGTCTGTACTTTTGCTACTGTAGGTGCAAATACGTTCATAATGGCGAAAACACGTTCTCAGTATTTCAAGGTCGGCATGCTCGTGCAAATCGGCACTGCGTACACATCACAGAATATTGCCGCTAATCGTTACATAACCGACATCTCGGAGTACGATGCAACGAATGATATAATCACGGTTGATGGTGCTGTGTTTACTACCACACTTACATCAACCATTGCTACATGGGCACAACCTCTACCTCTTGCACAACTCATGGCATTGAAAAACGAGTCTGGATATGTACTGCAATTTGGTTCAAACAATCAGAGTCATGTGTGCTACCGTGGCATATGGGATTTGTGGGGTAACATGTATGAATGGATGAGCGGTCTGTATCGTTACGACTTGCAATTCTATGCATGTTTTGATTGGACGAAGATGAACGTAAATGACCCACGTGGGGTGGCTGGTTGGGTTGCGACAGGCATTGCACCGGATATAGCAAATGGATATCTTAAAACACGACAAGTGTACAAGGGGGCTTTGGGTGAGATTGGGTTGCCGTCTGCCGTAGGTGCGGGTTCAGCCACTTGGTATGCGGCATATGCGTACTATTTCAACAGCGAGTATATGGGATTGAGGGCTGTCTTCTGTGGTGGTGACTTCAGCAGCGGGGTTGCTGTTGGCTTTCTCTGGAATGGTAGCAGCAGGCCTGCGCGCACGATCCTCAACCTCGGCGGCCGGCTCATCGGGTAGCTGTAGGCTCGCGGGGGTGTGGGGGTGCGAAACCAAAATTAATATGAGGTGTATATGGTAAACAGAAAATCAGACAACAAGCAATTTGAGATTCACGGAGAGTATCTGCATATCTATGATACGCTCACGGAAATCATTAATGATGAACAGACCGAGTATGAAGGTGAACTGTATGTGGTTAAAACCGATTTGACGGAACAGGTTATAGAAAATAATTATCCTGTAATGCTTTCATTCTTGCAGAAAATCAGAGAGCAAGGAAAGCAATGCTTACACACAAAAGACCTTGCACAAACGTATCTTGTTGCAACTGACTATATCAGCAACAAGTGCTACGAGCTTGGCTTGTCGGTGGAGCAAGAGCACCCGAATGAGTTCGCATTGAGACAGACTGCGAGACAGATTGTAAGGCATGGGTGGAGATGATGAAACGATTTTTTGACTTGTACAATAAGTCTATGGAGGCAGAAAATGAATAGACTGTATGAGTGGTTGCTCAAGAACGTTGACAAGCTGCTGCACTTGACAGTGAGCTATATGCTTGCTTCGCTTTTCGGCATATGGATAGCGGTGATAGCAGGGATAGCCAAGGAGGTCTATGACCAGTTCAAGTACAGGGGCTGGTCTTGGGGGGACATTATAGCAGATGGGATAGGGATAGCCATCTACTGCTTGGGGGTTGCAATCAAATGACAGAGGCGATGTGGGTAGCGATTATCGCTGGAGGCTTCGGATTTGCGGGAAGCGCATTGTCGATTTTCTTCGGCATGGAACGGGTGAAGAAGGCTATATCATGTCTGGGTGAAGGACTGTCTATAGGACTTGATAACGATCGTGTAATCTTCAAGGCACTCAGGGAACACGCAATAAACGGAGAGTCGGAAGCTCAGGAAAAGAAGATGGATGAATATTTCCGCAAGCAGACGCAAAAGGGTTTTTCAGCGAATGATTGAGCGAGGTGTCATATGAAACAGCCAGCTAAAAAGATAACCCTTGCAATTTTGCTTGTTTCCTTCATTGTTGGTCTTGTCGGGTGTTTTATCAAGGCTTTCGATATGACAAAGTTTGCCCAATTCCTTGATGCTTATCGACCATTTTGGATAATTATGATTACATCAATCGGTACTGGTGCAGTTGTCGATAGGATACAGGAGGGCAAGAAAGATGTTAAATAGGCTTAAGAAATGGGGTGCGTTGATTCTAGGCGTGTTCTCTGCTCTCTCGTGGCTCATTACAGCATGGTTCAGACGCAAGGTCAAAAAGACCGAAGAGAAGCTAGAGGAAACCAAGACAGAATTGGCTACTGAACAGGTCAAGGTAGAGGTAAAGACGCACGAGACGAAAGCGGTACAGGAGGCGGTAAAACATGATAACCAGGCAGACAGAAAAGAGCAAGAACAGATACAGACCATCGAGCAAGCGGACTCTGAAAGTGATGTTCGCGATAGCATTAACGATATGCTTGATAAGTTCAACAACGGCTTGTAAAACTGTTCCAACCAAGATTGAGGTAACACCTTACACCGAATTGGTAGCACAGCCAGAACGACCTTACCTTGCACCGATACAGACCCTTCAAGATGCTGGAATCCGGCTCACCAATACAATCTCGCACATAGAACGGCAGGAAACCTATATAAAACTCATGGAGGATTACTACCTAACATTTATTGAAATTATCAGCAAGTAATAGCTAAAAACTTTCCAAAAATAAAAACATATTTTCGTTGACACTCTCCTTTGCTTGATATACTATATAGGTAAGGAGATTTTTTATGGACGAACTCAAACAAGCATTAACTGAAGCGTTGGACGAGTTGCAATGGCTGTACGATACGTATGAATATGGTACAGATAAATACGAAAAAGATATGGCTTTCATCAAAAAACTGGAAGCTGTGGAGGAGAAATGAACCAAAGTAACGGTGTCTTAGTGTACATGAACGAACGTCCGCTTAAGGCGTGTAAAAATCTGCAGCAGGCGAACAAGCTTACAAGAGTGCCGATCGACACAATAATCTCTTTGATAGAGCGGAAGCCAACCACACAGAGAGAGAAGGCAAACGGAGGCAGGACAGCACCAGGAGGTTGGGGCTTCGATTATCTGGCTTGACAATAATTGTAAGGCGTGTATAATAGGTGCATAGGCTCTTCATAGCCTATCCTCCTTCCCCCCTGGTTTCCTCCTTTTCCAGCGGGGGTTTTCTTTTGACCAAAAATAATGCAAATATTTGTAAAGTATTGCTTGACAGTTTCTACTATCGGGTATAAGATAGGGTATAAAGAGAAAAGGAGATACGAAATGAAAATCAACGTAACGAACGAGCAGAAAATCACCGAGGCTTTTGACGCTGTCAACGCAAAAGTTCGCAATGCCGACTACACTTCCGTCAAGGCAATCGTCAATGTAATCGAGAAAAGCCTTACTGAAAAAGGTCTGCCGAAAAACCTGTGGTCTGGGCTTGCCTTCTGGTGTGACATCAACGCACAAAAGTTTCCCAATGCTTACAAATGGACGCCGGAGTCAACCCAGTTTATGTTGACTAGATTCCCTAGCGGTTGGTTTGTGACCAAGGTTATAAGAACCACTTGTGACACCAAAATGGTTCGTCCTGCTGTTGCTTTGACCGACAAGCAGAAAGAAGCCATCGTAAACAGCTTTTACTCGTTCTGATGGTAATCTATCACCTTAGGGGCTTGCGTTGATTCTGTGCAAGCCTCGTGCATCTGGGAGGCTATTTGAATGGATATTAAACCGTGTACTTGTGGGGAACTCCCCGGTTTGGAAAGCAGTACGTACGGATGGGAAGCGGAAGAACGGACTTCGTATTACTATCGGTGCCCTGCTTGCGGACAGCGTGTAGGGGTATGGGACTCCAAGCAAGAGGCTTTGCAAGAGTGGAACAAGGCGCACTCTTGACCAACCCAGCGATTCATGGTAGTATTTATACGACAGTGAGCAATCTACCAATGACCTTGCTGTCTGCACCGTTGGTGTAGAGGTGACTGGTAAGACTCCTTAGAGATAATCCCAGTCCTCAACAATGCTTTGCCAGTCACCGTCATTGAGTGAGGGTGGTAGCTGGGATTATCTGTAGGGAGTTTTTTTATGGCTAAACGTAAGTACATCGAATATTATGAGAAGTATTATAATATAAAGATACCAGAAGGATTTATAATACACCATATCGATAGTGATAGAACTAATAACAATATCGACAATTTAATTATGCTACCTAGCAAGTTGCATTCAAAGTATCATAGCTATATGAATCTTTTCAATTCAGAAAATATCTCATTAACAATGCAAAGTTTACAAAAAACCAATGTCATTACAAACCTAGCTATTACAATTCAAGAGTGTGGCGAATGGATTATCAAGAAACATAACATGGATTATAAAAAGTTTATGGAGGCAAGCAATGGCAGATAACGAAAAATATTATTACATCAAACTGAAAGACAATTATTTTGAGCAAGATAACATTAAAGTTTTGGAATCAATGAAGAATGGACATACTTACAGTTTAATTATTATCAAGATGTATCTTAAGGCATCAAAGACGGCTGGACAGCTTATGATGACGCAAAGGATACCTTATGACCCTAGCAATGTAGATATTCTTGCAAGCGTACTAGGTCATGATGTTGACCACGTGAAAGAGGCTATAAGGCTTGGTGTACAGCTAGACTTAATAAAGATTATTGATGGAAAAGAAATCTGGATGACAGAAATTCAAAACATGATAGGACAATCATCAACAGAAGCTGATAGGATAAGGCTTTATAGAAATAAATTAGACGCAAAAGCATTGCCAGAAAATACAGATGTACAAATGTACGACAAAAGTACACCAGAGTTAGAGAGAGAGAAAGAGAAAGAGATAAAGAAAGATATATATAGTGGCGTTTACACTGAAATAATCGCCTACCTCAATGAAAAGACTGCATCACGATACAAGCCTACGAAATCAACCAAGGAGTTTATCCATGCAAGGATTGAAGAAGGATTCACAAAAGACGATTTTATCACTGTCATTGACAACAAGGTAGCAAGCTGGAAAGGAACTGAATGGGAGAAATACCTTAGACCACAGACACTTTTCAACGCTACCAAATTCCAAGGGTATCTAAATGAAAAAGGATTCTCAAAACAACAAGGCAACGATATTTCAAAGGAACTCCAAGCAAAAGGCGTCTTTAGAATTGAGAACGGGAAGTACTTCACTGAACGTGGAACAGAGTTTGACCCATTTGAGGATTTAGGGGAGTGCCCATTTTGAAAGCATATTCAGCGATTGAGGAGGTGTTTATGAAGCTACAGGCAACGAGGGAAGAAGGGGACTATATAAAAGACGGACTTTTGTACTGTGGTAAGTGTAACACACCCAAGCAGCTCAAGAGAATATTTCTCGGAACTGAGAAGATATTTGGGTGCATGTGTGATTGCCAGGCGGAAGCAGTTTGCAACCAAGAGAAAGAGGACAATAGGAAACGGTTGATTAAAAGGATAGAGTTGAACAAAAGCAGCGCATACAATGATACGTCACTTCTGAAAAACACTTTCGATCAAGACGATAATTCACTTCCTGTTATTTCAAACGCAAGCAGAAAGTATGTGGAGAATTTCAAGACTTTTTTAGAGGAGGGGCGGGGGCTTTTGTTTTACGGGCTGGTGGATGGTGGAAAGACCTTTTATGCCACCTGCATACTCAACGCTCTTCTAGACAAAGGATACGCTTGTAAAGCAACCTCTTTCCCAGACCTTGCGAGTAAGTCTTTCGCAGACTTTGACAAGACAGATTTTTACAACTCATTCAACGCCTACGATTTATTGCTCATAGATGACATGGGAACAGAGAGAAGAACGGATTATATGCAGGAGATAATCTATGGCGTTATAGATACCAGATACACCGCTAAGCTGCCGATGATTATCACGACAAACCTATCTTTATCAGATATTAAGACTCCTTCAGATATTGCAAACAAGCGTATATTTTCAAGGATATTGGAAAGATGCCACCCGATAGAAATACCGCAAACAGAACATAGATTGAAAAATGGGCGGAATGAGTTTGTTAAAACCAAGGAAATACTGGGAATATGATTCACTACCAAGGCTATCTATGGGAGATAACGTACAAGCACGTGGCTCACTACGGAACGTTCTACTTTCTCAAGCGAAGGGAAGGTAATAGAATAATAATGCAGGAAGTTGAAGAAAGCTTGCTAACGGCGCAAATTATGGTACAATCAACCGAAGAGGTGAATAATGGCAAAAAACAATAAACAGATTACCGGAGAATTGGCAAAAGAATACTGCAAGAAATTCCCGACGGCTGCAACAAGCGAGATTGCAAGGGCATTGATAACTGACCACCCAGAGGCGTTTCGCAACCAAGAGCACGCAAGGTCGGCAGTGAGATATTATCGTGGTGCGTCTGGAGTAGAGCTGAGAAGGACTCTAGCTACCCCGATTCCAAGGGTTGTTATTCCAAAGGCAGACGTTCAAGCCGAATGGAAGCCATACAAAATTGATGGTTTTCCGATTGCCATTTGTGGCGATATGCACATGCCGTACCATGACGAGGAAGCGATACAGCTTTTCATCGACCATTGCGAAGATATAGACCCTGCTACCATAGTCCTAGCTGGAGATTGCCTTGACTGTTACCAGCTATCTAAGTTCGGGAAGAATCCAAAATTCCGTGACTTCCCAGCCGAAGTTGCAATGATGAAAAACTTCCTCCGTAGTCTCCATGAGTCCTTTCCTAAAGCAAAGATTGTCTACAAGGTAGGCAACCACGAGGAGCGGTACGAACGCTACTTACAAGACCATGCACCTGCACTTTTCGGACTCGATGAAATCACCCTGCAAAACCTAATTGGTGCAACAGAACCATGGATTGATTACGTAGACAACAAGCGTGTAATGACAGCAAAGAAGTTGAACATCATTCATGGTCACGAATATGTCTTTGCTATATCTAATCCTGTTAACCCTGCCAGGGGGCTGTACACGAGAGCGAAGAAAAACGCAATGACCTTCCACTTCCACCAGACCTCCGAGCACTCAGAGACAGCCATCAATGGCGACCTGGCTACATGTTGGTCAGTAGGCAGTCTATGCGACCTTCATCCCCAGTATATGCCGTTAAACAAGTGGAACCACGGCTTTGCGGATATCTGCGAGGACGGTGACGGTTTTATTGTCCACAACTACCGAATATTCAACGGAAAACTTTTATAAATAAATAAAACAAAGTGCTTGACAGTTCCTACTATAGGGTGTAATATTAGGTATAAAGAGAAAGGAGATTACAAAATGTACAAAGTAAACGCATGGTTCGCAAATCAAATTTCAAAGTTGGCTGGTTTTTTCGGTGACAAGTCAATCATCTATGAAATGAAAGCATCTGAAGCTGATGTAATTGAAGCCGCAAACAGATTTGGATTTTTCTACTTCGATTGTGGTGACAGCTTCGTTCTTTCAAGACCAAAATACTGCAAGTAAATATACATCCCCTCTTCGGAGGGGGCATTTCTCAACCGTCTACTGGGCGGTTAGGTAATGCAAAGGAGAGCATATGACCGCAATCAAATCAATCGCATTTTGTATCGGCTGGATTATCACGGCAAGCATAGGTCTTTGGGCTATGGCATTATACGGAGCGTTTTTCGCAATAAGGGGGATGAAATGAGAGAATGGGTATACGAAGCAAAGCGTGCTGAGCACCTGTTTAATGAGGTTAGAACTTGTGAGGTAGAGTGCTACGAGGACGGAACGCAAGTCACGGACGGAAATCCAGAAGGTAGGGAAACCTTTCTAGACGACTGGTATCAATGCTCTTGTGGACAGAAGTACAAGACGGAAGAAGATGCAGTTGACTGCTGTTTCCCAAGATATCACGTTGACTATGAGGAGTAGGTTATGAACATTTATGAAAAATTGCTAACAGCTAGAATTATGCTTAAGAATAAGGGCATAAAGCAGGGTGGGAAAAATGACTTTGCAAAGTATACGTATTACGAACTTGCAGACTTTGTACCAGCAATCATGGACATTTGCGCAGAAGTAAAAATAATTCCAATGGTTTCTTTCGGAGAACAAGCAACACTCACGATAGTGAATCTTGAAAAACCAGACGAAACGATAGTCTTTACTTCACCCATGAGTACCGCAAGTCTTAAAGGTTGCCATGAAGTGCAGAATTTAGGAGCAGTCGAGACGTATTTGAGAAGGTATCTCTATCAGACCGCTTTTGAAATTGTGGAGTCTGATTTTGTGGAAAACTCAACAAAAAATCCAGCACAAGAGCCGGATAAGTTTGACCGCGCAAAAGAGCTTGCAGAGTTTGAAGTAAGGGTCAATAATTCTGATTGGGATGATGAAAAGAAGCGTTTAACCATCCTTGGGCTTCCAAAATATAGTGATAAGATTCTCAAGGTTTTGGACGATAAATTAGCAAAGGATGGCTTCTGATGGTTGACTACAACGATGCAATCCACGAGTACACTTTAGAGGGGATTCACCTCCCCTCAGTGAGTGAACTACTCAAGCCTATTCTCAGTGATTTTGAGATTGACCCTAAATACGCTGAAAGAGGGACAGCTGTACATAACCTTACCGAGCTTTGGGATACCGGCTTGTACATGCCCGAGCTGGCTGACGATGAACTCATGCCGTACATGATGGCCTATGAGGACTTCCACGACCAACACGATATCGAAGTGCAAGAAATCGAAATGATGGTTTTTAACCCCACACTCATGTATGCCGGACGCTTGGACAGGCTCTGGCTGATTGACGGTAAAAAGCATCTGACAGATAACAAGACTGGTGGAAAGTACAAGCAACATTTGTTCCAACTTTGTGCCTATCATATGGCATTACCGCCTACTGATTGCGAACTGTCAAACCTGTACCTAAACCCTTTCAACTTCAAGTTGCACACTTGGGGGCATGGTGAACGAGTGTATGGATATCGGATGGTCGAAGCACTTTCGCTAATTTATTGGGATAATCACAGAAGGGACAGAAAGTCCCTTGAGAAGATTTTGGAGGCAAATCATGACCATACAAGAAGCATCTAAACACGTAGGCTGTCACACAGCGACACTCTATCGGGCTATTCAGAGCGGTGAACTATCTTGCTCACGCAATGAAGGGCAGCACCCTGCAAACAAGATTTTCATCGAGCAAGCAGACCTTGATGAATGGGCGAAAGACCCGAACCTTGAAGGACTCTACACCAAAGAGGAACTTGCAGTATTGAAAGGTGTTTCCAAGCGGACGGTTGACTCTTGGATAGTCAAAGGCAGGCTGAAAGAGCGTTATACCGTTGGGAAGAGAAAGTACTACCACCCCGAGGATTTGTATGACCGTAACACTACACAGAGATAGCATAGCTCTAGTCGTACCGCATGGGCTGAGAGGCGAACTCAAAGCCCTGTACGACAAAGCCGACCAAAAGCATAACGGATATCTAACCTTGACGCTGGACGTTCCCAAGCGACCCAGGACGGTGGGAGAGAAGAGCCAGAATCGGGCGATTAACGGATACATCCAACAAATCTGCAAGGAGACTGGTAACGATTTTGACGATGTTAAGCTCTATTGCAAGACCGAAGCGTTAAGTAGGGGATACCCATTCAAGGTTAACGACAAAGGCGAGATTATAACCTCATTGACTACGGGTGAACCAGTGCCGGAGAGCGAGAGCAAGATTAGTGTAGAGGAAGCGAGTGTGTTGATAGAGACGATTGTCCAGCTTGCAAGTGAGTTGGGGATCGTGCTGAAAAGTGTTGACTGAGCCATAGTATTATGGTAGTATTATTGCAAGGAGAAAAAGAATGGCTGATAAAAAACCAAAAGCAGTAGGTTGGGGCAAGCAGGTAACGAGTTGGAAGCGTGGCGTGAGTGTCTGTCTGGACGACTTGCAGAACTTTGCAACCAGGAGCGATAAGAACAACAAGTTTTACGTAAGGTTGAACATCGTTGACCTCAAGGAACCAAACCAGTACGGCAAAGATGTTTACGTTGAGATTGACACATGGAAGCCAAACTCCCCACAGAAGAGCTACAAGCCGAATACCCCAGAGAACTTTGTTGATGATTCTGGCGACCTTCAAATCCCATTCTGATATGACTGAACGAGAACGCTTCGAATACCAAGAAAACCGAATTAGGCTGATGATTGAGCGTGGTTGTACTTGCGAGGTGTGCGGAAAGCCGCTGCACCTCGGCAACTTACAGATAGCCCACAGGATATCAAAGGCTAAGAGATACTTGAAGCAATACGGAAAAGAAGTTATTCATCACCCTTTGAATTTGGCTACCGTGTGCTCTCTGAAATGCAACGATGCAGTTTTACTTGACCCAAAGACGCACCCGATAGAAGCCGCTGAACTGATACAGAAAATTAAGGAGAAATTGAATGGAAGAGGGCAATGAGATTTATGAAAAAGTTGTCTCAATTCTTGAAGAAGGTGTGAAGCCATTGGAACAACTTTACACAGAGAGTGGAACAAAATTTAGTGTTGAGGATGTGGGAACAATAGCGGAGACATTCTTTGCTCTCTATAACAAAATAATTGATTATTATAAGGAGTTGAAGTGATGGAAAAGACTGAGTTGATGAAACGGTATGAAGCGGAGACGGATGAATGTGCAACATATCCTTGGCATAATAAAGAGTTTGTAACTGACGATGTGCTTGATTGGGCATGGGAGAAAATACAAAAACTCCAAGCCGAAAACGCCCAACTGAAAGACCAACTCCGCTGGCGACCTGTGAGTGAGAAGCCGGAGAAGGGGAAAGAGGTAATACTCTCATATGTTGACTGTTATGGCCATCGAATCAACGTTCTTGGCTCCTATGTCCGTAGATTTGATGAAGAAACAGATTCCGCCGACGATGAGGATGTTATGGAATATTCCGATGAAAAGGATGAGTATTATCTCAAAGAAGGATGGTATGAGCATACAACACACAGTGACTATGATCATTGGCTACTCCATGAAAAGATTGATAAATGGCTCCCCATCCCACCAGAAGGAGAGTAGTATGCACAAAACAGGAAGCCATCGACGCATGGAACAGGAGGGCGTGATGCTAAAACCATGCCAGACGGATGGGAGGAGCTCATGAACGCTGGAAAGCAATTTGAAAAGGACTTCAAGGCAAGCGTGCTAGACGACCAGTTTTTCCTTCGGCTGAACGATGCAGGAGGGTGGTCAAAATCTACTGACTTGCGGTTCACACCTTCCCAACTCTGTGACTGCCTTCTGTTTACTCGTGGGATTTTGTACCTTCTTGAGTTGAAGAGTCACACAGGGAAAAGTATCCCTGCTACCGCTTTGAAGCAGACCAATGCACTTGCTACCGTGGACTACGTAGGGACATACCCTGCCTTCGTGTGCAACTTTCGGGACTACAGCGAGACTTATATCATCGGAGCGTACTACGTGCAACAGGAGCTTACGGTACGCAAGAGCCTGTCACTGGAAACCTGTAGGGAACTTGGAACTTTGATACCTCAGAGAAAACTGAGGGTTCATTGGAGATATGATTTGAGCGTCTTGTAGGAGGCAATATGTATTACTTGTACTATGATGAAACAGGCTATGGGGATTATGGCATGAAAGAGTTTGATAGCGAAGAAGAAGCTATGAAGTGTATAAACGAAAACATTGAAAGCAACGCTCTTGAAGAATTTAGGCTTATTCGTGGGCAAGAATTGAAATTAAAGGCTATCGAGGTTACAACAAAGGTTGTAAGAGCATAAGACGTGCTAAGGCACAAAGGGGTTTTTATGAACGAAGAAGTAGTAGGGGCAAAACCACAACAAAGTTTCATGGAAGAGTTGAGAAACAGTATAGGAGTGGTTTATGAAATGGCTGTATCTCTTGATAGAGAAGTTGTAGACAGGCGTGAAAAGTATCTTGGACAGAATTGTGCCGATGTAAAAGAAGAGTCAGTTCCAGATAACATGTGCGGGCAAATGTTTGCTTTGATCCATAGGACTATGGAAATGTTAGACAGAGCACGCAAATATGTCTTGGAGATTTAGTAAAAGCGTGGTATAATTGAGTTAGTGAGCTATCGATACCTACGGGCCGGTAGCCAAGGTTTGGTCAGCCTTGAATGACCGTAGGGCTATCCAGCAAGGGAGCTGGTGCCGGTTGTAAGAGGAAGGGAGGAGTATTCGGTTACTTAGCCGTCCATCCTGTGGGTTCGAGTCCCACAAGCCCTAATCAGCCGCTGACGAGCGGAGCGTAAAGCAGTGCAAGCCTATCAACGATGCTTAAATCGTACTGCATGAGGGAACGTAAGCCCCAAGTCGGAACAGAGAATGGAGTCCGGCACTATCGCAGGGAGCGAGGCGCAGGCTTGCCTCATAAGCACAGCCGTTGGGGGTCGGTTCCCCACCCTGCTATCGTGGGGCTGAAATGGTGTCGATTGCTTGGAAAACCCGAAGGGACTAAGCAAGACGAGGGTTCGATTCCCTCCAGCTCCAAAGCAACAAAGTGAGATTAAAGGAGAAAAAATGAAGTACAAAACAAAGGTCAGAGAGATGGAAGCCGTCAGATACGATGGCGGTAATGTGGCGGAGATTGAAGCAATCGTGGCAGACCAGTTGGAAAACTTCGTCCATCGGATGGAATGCGGTGATTTGCTGTTGAGAGATGGGATGGTGCATATCGGGGATTGGGTAGGTGTGGAAGACGGACTTGTAAAGATTTTAAGTGATAAGGCATTTCGCAGAAACTATGAGGTTGTCGGTCAATAGCTTGACAAAATAGGGTATCGATTGTAGAGTAGACATAAGTGGACTAGCCATTCACCTTGCAGACTGAAGAGCCTTTATATTGGACGTTAATGTTGTAAGTCTGCAACATATACCTGTTGGCTACAGGACGTCCAGTATAAGGGCTTTTGCTTTGTCTGGCGAAGGAGTATCAATGATTATTAGCAAAGAGTTTATTGAGAAAGGTTTGACTAATGGTATTGGCATAAAGGCTTGTCAGATAAAGTTGCTTGGTGGCAAATACCCACTTGTTAAAGGATGGAAGGAAGCATTAATTGGGAAATACATAACAGAGGATGTTGCCCAGCTTTATTTGCAATTACGTGACATGGATAAAAAGCAAGGTAGAAAGCTAGTAACAAAAATGCTTAACAAGAAACGGATGGAGCGTATACAATCTGCACCGATTGAAAAGCCAATAAGGGAAGCCATTGTTGACATGATTAAGTATCAACCATTAAAACATAAAGGGCTTGATGTACTTGATTCATTCATGGAATACCTTACCACCCATGAAAACCTAACAGATATGCAGATTGAATATCTTAAAAGAGTTCCGACAGATTACCACGATTATAGGAGACGTTCAATAGATGCTTTTGTGTATCTTGTCTATTCAAACACTGACGACAAAAACAGAACACTTGTAAAGATTGGGTATTCTAAAGACCCAAAGAAGCGGTTGAGTGAATTAAAGACTGCAAACCCAAAAGTAAAGCTATTATCAACCAAGAAAGGGTCTATGGATTTGGAGTGGAAGCTTCATAGCTATTTCAGCAAATATCACCAACAAAGAGAATGGTTTGCTTTCCCTTGTGACAAGGACGCTACAATCAAAATGTTTGAGGATGCAGTAGAAGAGTTAAGAGATTGTGACGACCCACTTCTTAGGTACAAAGAGGAACTACTTGCAAAATGGGAAATTAAACCACAATATCTAAATACAAACATAAAACCAATCTAGGGGAGAGCTATAAGTAAAAGAGAGGAATAAATGACAAAGGAAGAATTAGAAGAACGTAGAGAAACTTGCAAGACAAGAAACCATCTAGGATATTGCAATATATCCGATCAAGATTGTCCAAAGTGTAAAGCATATGAATATGAGCCATTGGATTTAATTGTCGGGCATTCATGGAAAGATATCCAAAACATGCAGAATAGATGTAACCTTGACACTTCTAGTTAATGTGTTATAATAAAAGCATGGCTAATAAAATGGGAAGGAAACGAATAGAGATAGACTTCGAGAAGGTAGACGCTCTCTGTGCGGTCTTTTGTAACTGCAAGGAGATTGTTTCCGTTCTAAACTCGTTTGATGTGAATTGTTCTTATGACACGGTAGAAAGAAGAGTCAAAGAGCAGTTTAATATGACATTTGCGGAATATGTAGAACAAAAGCAGATGGCATTTGCTAAACCCAAGTTAAGGAAGGCTCAGTTTGATTGTGCTCTTGGCGGTAATGCAACCATGCTTGTATGGCTCGGAAAACAATACCTAGGACAAGCGGACAGGCAGGAGATTACGGGAGCAGGTGGAGAGCCTATTAAAGTAATATGGCAGAAATAGGAATCCTTCAGCAGTACAAGCCGTTCTTCACTGACTCCTATAGATACAACGTTGTCTATGGTGGAAGAGGTAAGGGAGCGACATGGTCTATTGCCAGAGGACTCTTGGTAGAGGCTTGCGAGAAGAGACATAGAATCTTATGTACAAGAGAGTTTCAGAACTCAATCAACGAATCTGTATATCATACGTTAAAAGAGCAAATCATCACATTAGGGCTAGAGAGTAATTTCGAGGTGCAAAAGAACACGATCGTTTCATTGACGGGTTCAGAGTTCATCTTCAAAGGTCTTAGGCATAATGTAGACTCTATTAAATCCATGGAAGGTATTACAAGGGTATGGGTAGCTGAGGCTGACAAAGTACCTCAAGACTCTTGGGATAAATTAATACCTACGATAAGAACAGATGATTCCAAGTTCTTCATTGACTTTAACACAGATACAGTAGACGACCCTGTGTATAGGATGTTCGTAAAGCAGAAGAGAGAAGATACCTTCGTTCTTTTCCAGACGTATAAAGACAACAAGTTCTTTCCAGAAGTCCTTCTCAAAGACATGGAGCATGATAGGAAATACAACTTTGATAAATACATGTGGGTTTGGGAAGGCAATCCTCGCAGCTTCTCTGACTCTTGTGTTTTTGCAGGTAAGTTTGAGATAGATGATTTTGAGACTATAGATAACGCTGAGTTCATGCAAGGAATAGACTGGGGTTTTGCTCATGACCCTACTGTCATGGTAAGGTGCTATGCTCATGGTGGGAATCTCTACATAGAAAACGAGGTTGGAGGCGTAGGCGTTGAAATAGACGCTCTTCCAGGACTCTTTGAGAACATACCAGATTCTTACAAGTGGCAAAGTGTAGCTGACTCTGCAAGGCCGGAACTGATATCTTATCTTAAGAAACGTGGGTACAGAATCACTTCATCCAAAAAGGGTAAGGGTTCTATCGTTGAAGGAATAGACAGACTGAGAAACTACGACAAGATTATCATTCACCCTAGGTGTAAAAACACTATTGAAGAGTTCAAGCTGTACTCATACAAGACAAACACAACAACAGGTGATATAATGCCTATAGTAGAAGATGCTAACAATCACTATATAGATGCTCTGAGGTATGCCACAGAAACCCGTGGTACTTACACAGCAGGGAGATAACATGGACGGAACACAGATAAAAGAACTGATTGACAATTACACAGCAACCAAGAC
>ENA-UOOK01003929-UOOK01003929.1-fermentation-metagenome-genome-assembly--contig:-NODE-3929-length-16414-cov-4.809279_pt1 | contig 16414 bp, 13 predicted proteins | sample MGYA00245777_ERZ724023 | MGnify/ENA primary metagenome ERZ724023 (study PRJEB28704, sample SAMN03018312) | fermentation metagenome | biome: anthropogenic terrestrial biome; feature: soil; material...
CACTGTCCCTGCTCATCCTGTTGAAAACATTCGCATGTGTCGTCTTCTTTTTGTTCGGACAATAGTAAAGTCGTCATGGAGGTAACGGAGGTTTTTCCATGAGAACCCGCAATAGCAATGCACTTTTTATTTTGACTGATACAACCTAAGACTTCAGCACGTTTCATCATAAGTAGTTTGCTCTCTTTTAGGTATTGCATTTCTTTATTAGAATCAGGAATCGCTGGGGTATAAATTACCAAATCGACAAGATCGGGAATAAATTGAGGATTGTCTTCAAAATGGACATCAATGTCTTCGCTTATTAATGTATCCGTGATGGGCGAAGGTGTTTTATCGTAACCCGAAACATGGCAATTCATTTCTTTGAAATAACGAGCCAAGGCGCTCATCCCTATGCCACCTATTCCCAAGAAATAAACCGATTTTATATTTTCAGGTAATTGTTTCATTTTGTGATTAACTTTTTAATTTCGTTTACGATGCGTTTGCTTGCATCGGGTATGGCTAATGTTTTAAGGTTCATACTCATTTCTTTGCATAGTTGAGGATTTCTAATCAAATCGAAAATAAAGTATCCTAATTTATCATTTACTTCTTTATCGGCAATGCAAATTGCGGCTCCGGCATCAGCCAATACTTTAGCATTTTTGGTTTGATGATCTTCGGCTACATTAGGAGAAGGAATTAAAATACAAGGCTTTGCTACAATGCATAGTTCAGAAATAGATAATGCTCCGGCCCTGGAAACAATGACATCGGAAATTTGATATAAATAATCCATGCGTTGAATAAAAGGCATGATTTGAATACCACTTATATGTTTGATGTTTTCAGGAATGGATGCATAATAATATTCGCCTGTTTGCCAAATAAGTTGTACATCCTCGTTAACAAAATTTTCTATTATATTTGTAATGCCTTCATTGATGGTGCGAGCTCCCAAACTACCACCAATAACCGAAACTGTTTTTTTGTGGGCATCCAATCCAAAGTAGGCATATGCTTGGGTTTTATCATTGCTTAGATTGATAATGTCATTCCGTACAGGATTGCCTGTTTTCACTGTTTTTTCAATGGGGAAGTATTTTTCCAAATTATCATAAGCGGTACAAATAGTACGAGCATTTTTAGCTAACATTTTATTGGTAATTCCCGGATAGGAGTTTTGTTCTTGGATTAAAGTAGGAATATGTTTAGCGGCAGCCATTTTTAATACCGGACCACTTACATAACCCCCTACGCCAATAACGACATCGGGTTTGAAAACAGCGATTATTTTTTTTGCCTTACGCAAACTTCTCCATAAACGAAAAGGAAGTTTTAGGTTGGCAAGTATACTTTTCAAGGATAAACTCCGCTGAAGACCATACATGTCTATGCCTTTGATGGGATAGCCTGCTTCGGGTACTCGTTTCATCTCCATGCGATTATTAGCGCCCACAAACAGTATGTCAATATCCGGAATTTGATTCTTCAATTCATTGGCAATGGCAATAGCCGGAAAAATATGTCCTCCGGTTCCTCCTCCCGAAATAATTGCTTTTGGACTCATTATTTTATTAGTTAATTTCTTTTTTATGCTTTTCTTTGATCGTTTCTTTGCTTACATTCAATATTATACCCAAACTTATAGAACTAACGATAATCGACATGCCTCCCCAACTGAACATAGGTAAGGTTTGCCCTGTGCTGGGAAATAATCCCACATTCACTAATACATGTATCAGCGCTTGGAAAACCAACAGAAATCCCAATCCGATTACTAAATAAGCACCAAATAGTGATTTGATGTTGCGAACAATACGGAATACCCTATAAAACAATATTAAATATAAGGTTAGCAATAAAATTCCAATCATAGCTCCATACTCTTCAATGGTTATGGAAAAAATATAATCGGAATAGCATTGAGGCAAATAGCTGTTGTAAATAGAATTCCCCGGCCCATTGACGGGGAGAATGCCTCCGCTTGCTATAGCCCCTTCGGCCAATATCTCTTGACGTACATTGTCGGGGTTGATGTTTTTTACATATGATTCGATGTCAATTTCTTTTGGAACGAAAAAACGCTCTATGCGATTTTTAACAGTTTCAAATCGATTAAAGCCGGGTATACCCAATCCATTGGTTGTGATAAATAAAGCGGCAAATAAACCAATGACAATGAGTGTTGTGAAAAATAATTTCTTTTTTAAGGGAGAAACGAAAAGGATTACAAAACAAGTGGCCATTAAAATGATGCTGGTCGAAACATTTTGTGTCATCATTAGTCCGATAACAATAAGTATAAAGGCTAATAAAGGTAAAAATTTTTCTTTCAAAAGATTAATATCATTTCCCCATTTGGCGCATATTTGTGACAAATAAATTAAAACAAAAAACTCAACGATATAGAAAGTTTGAATGCCAAATAATTCGCGTTTGGCATCATTGCTTTCCTTACCGAAGACAATGGTTGCTATTAACAGAATTATACCGAATGCAATGCCAATTTTTGATAATCGGCCAAACCATCGGTAATCCATTAAATGGATAATATACATTATTAGAAATCCCAATATTAAATTGAATCCGTGCGAACGTAAATAAAAGAAAAAGTTTTGTTTGGTTAAATCATCCGATAATCCGGAAGCAGCCGAATAAATCACAATCATGGAAAATACCATAAGTATAATTGTGATTATCCAAATAATCACATCCCCTTCAAAACGGCCAAGAATCTTTTTAATGTTCACTTTGTTTTATGTATTTATAATTGAGCAATGGCATTTCGGAATTGAGTTCCCATGTCGGTATAATCTTTGAAGCTTTTATCGTATGTGTTTGCTGATGAAAGCAATACTGTTTCATTTTCTTCAGCTATGTAAAAAGATGTCATTACAGCTTCTTCCATTGTAAGTCGTTCGTAGATTTGTGGAATGTGTTTATCGAAAGCATGTTTGATAGAGGAAGCACATTCTCCGACACATACAATTGCTTTGACTTTTTGTAAAACAAGTCCCGACACTTCTGTGTAATCAATAACATCATTGTTTGCTGCCGTTATCCAAACAATTTTTTGTTTGATAGTTTCCAATGAATAATAAAGGGCATTCAAACAGTTAGCTTTAGCGTCGTTAATAAAAGTAATTCCTCTGAATTTTGTTACAAATTCTAAGCGATGTTCTTCTTTGTCGAAACGATGTAGAATGCTATGCAGGTTTTTGTTTCGTACAAACACCAGGCGATCATTTGATAAATTTCCAACTGTTTCAGTGCTATGTCGTAATAAATCTTCTATATTCATATGTGTTTATTTTTTTAACGTAATTTAAGAGTGATAACCGATAGTACAGCTAAGATAATTCCAACAATAACAAAACGTTGGACGATTTTTGATTCATGCCATCCTTTTTTCTGATAGTGATGATGTATAGGTGCCATAAGAAATAATCGTTTGCCTTCGCCGTATTTCTTTTTGGTATATTTAAAATAATATATTTGCAGAACTACCGATAAGCTTTGGACGAAATAAATACCGCATAAAATCGGGATTAGCAATTCTTTTCGAATAATTATGGCAAAAACAGCTATGATTCCGCCCAAAGCCAGAGAGCCTGTATCGCCCATAAAGACTTGAGCCGGATAGCAGTTCCACCAGTAAAAGCCTAAACAAGCTCCTATTAATGCACCTGTAAATATCATTAATTCACCGGTATCGGGAATATACATTATATTTAAATAGTCGGCAAAAATTGTATTGCCCGAAACATAGGCGAAAATACCCAGAGTAGCTCCTATAATGGCTGTCGTAACAATGGCTAAACCATCTAAGCCATCGGTCAAATTTGCCCCATTGCTAACGGCTACGATGATAAAAATAATGATTGGAATATATATCAACCACGTCCAATCTTTATACCCGTTGCCTAACCATTTTAATAAAACGGAATAATCGAATTCATTGTTTTTGACAAACGGAATGGTTGTTTTTGTTGATTTAGTCGCTTCGACACATTCATACGCATTGGCTCCTTTGGCAGAACTGTTTTCAACTTGAAACACCGATTGGGTTTGTACATAGGTTTGTGTGTCACATTTTTCTTTAATAACAACATCGGGATGAAAGAACAACACCAAGGCAACAACTAAACCCAGAATAGACTGTCCGATGAGTTTCATTTTAGAAGATAAGCCTTGTTTATTCTTTTTAAATACTTTTATGTAATCATCCATAAAACCGAGGACTCCTAACCAAACGGTTGTAAATACCATCAACAAGATATAAATATTGTTAAGTTGATTAAATAAAAGTACGGAAATAAGTATGCTCGATAGTATAATGATTCCTCCCATGGTAGGAGTTCCTTTTTTTTCCATTTGACCGGCTAATCCTAAATTTCTAATTTCTTCACCAATTTGTTTTTTTTGTAAAAAATGTATGATGTATTTGCCAATAATCATGGATAAGAATAAAGATAAAAGAGTGGCCATAGCCATACGAAAGGATATATATTGAAAAACACCCGCTCCGGGAAAATCGAACGTATTATCTAACCAAGTAAATAAATTGTACAACATATAGCGAATTTTAAATTATTGTTAAATAGTTCTTAATTATTTCCATGTCATCAAAATGATGCTTTATTCCGTTTATTTCCTGATATTTTTCATGTCCTTTACCGGCAATGAGGATAATATCATTTTTCTTAGCTAGTGAAGCTGATAATTTGATGGCTTGTTCCCTGTTTTCGATGACAAATACATTGTTTCTATCTTCTTTTTCAATTCCTTTGATCATATCATCCAAAATGTTGATAGGATTTTCATTTCGGGGGTTGTCAGAGGTAAGGATTAAGATATCGCTTAAATCATAAGCGATTTTTGCCATTTCGGGACGTTTGCTTTTATCTCTATTTCCACCACATCCTATCAACGTAAGTATTTTTTGTTCAGGTTTTCGAATGTTTCGAATTGCTTTTAATACATTTTTCAATGCATCGGGCGTGTGTGCATAATCAACGATAGCGGTTACTTTATTTTTTGCGTTTAGGGTAACAAAACGACCTTCTGCCGGCTCCAACAAACTCATGTTACGCAATGCTTCTTGTTTGTCGATACCTAATAATTGAGTGACTGCGTAAACAACCAATAGATTATAGGCATTGAAAGTGCCTGTCAATCGGAACCATATTTCCTGCTTATCTATGGTTAATTGCATGCCTTCAAAATCATAGGTGTTGATAGTAGCTTTGAAATCGGTGTTTACGTTCAACAGACTATAGGTAAATCTTTTAGCTTTCGTGTTTTGCAACATTACCATGCCATTCGTGTCGTCCATATTGCTCAATGCGAATGCATCGTTGGATAAATTATCAAAGAACATTTTTTTTGCATAGATATATTCTTTAAATGTTTTATGATAATCTAAATGATCATGGGTGATATTGCTGAAAATAGCCCCTTTAAAATGTAATCCACTGATTCGATGTTGCACAATCGCATGTGAGCTTACCTCCATAAAACAAAATTGGCAGCCCTTATCAAGCATTTTGGCTAACAGGCGATTAATCGTTACAGCATCGGGAGTTGTGTGTGTAGAGGGTATAATCTCATCGTTTATTTTATTTTCGATGGTACTGAGGAGTCCCACCTTATAGGTTAAATCTCTAAACAACCGATGCAATAAGGTAACGCTTGTTGTTTTCCCATTGGTTCCTGTAATGCCTATCAAAGTAAGTTTTTCAGAAGGATAGTTGTAAAATGCAGCGGCTATCCATCCCAATGCAAAGGATGCATTTTCTACTTGTATATATGTGATTCCGTCTTTGATTTGAGCAGGTAAATTTTCTAAAACAATGCAGCAGGCTCCTTTAGCAATCGCTTTGTCGATATAATCATGCCCGTCAACAGTATTTCCTTTTTGTGCAACAAACAAGGTATTGGCTAAGACTTCTCGTGAATCAAAACAAACAGCATGAATAGGGATTTCCACATTCCCTATGATTTGTTTAATGGGTATTCGATCTATAAGTTCCTTGCACGTTTTCATCTTTTGGCATCGTTTTTTAAATGTACAATAGCTGTTGACCCCTCAAATGACAGAGAAGCCACTTTACCTACTCCATCAATTTTAATATCAAAGCCATTTTTTTTCAAAATATAGACTGCGTCTTTGGCCGTAGCTCCTATTAATTGACGGGCTAAATTATGTTTGTTAATAGGTTTTTTTTCAAAAGAAAGGATTTTGTTTTCATTCACTTGTTCGGTAGAGCCCCATTCATTGGCACCTTCATATTTTAAACGGTATCCCAATTCTTTATAAATATTCTGTAAGTCGTTAGCACTAGCAAATTTAGCATAAGGAGTATTCGCAATTAAGCCTTTATAGGTTTGACTCCAAGCGATTTCATTATCTCTATTGACGATTTTTTCGGCAATTTCCTTGCAAATGGGTGCTGCTACATAGCCGCCGTCTAAAGTAGTTCCCGATATTAAGACTAAACAGGTGTATTTAGGCTTTTCACTGGGGAAATATCCGATAAAGGAAGCATTTTTAATGCTTTTGGAATACTGTCTTTCTTTATCATCGTAGATAAATGCTGTCCCTGTTTTTCCGGCTATCAAAGGTTTGATGTTAACGGAAGTATCACGCATGAAGGTTTTATAGTTTTCATCTCTTGCACGGATGCCTGTTCCATGCGTTACTACACTTTCTAAACAAGCTTTGGCCTTTTTGACCGTTGATTTGGAACAAATTTTGGGATTGATAACCCGTGCATATTTTTCAATGGTTTTGTTGTGAGGATATCGTATTTTCTTTACTAAAATAGGTTGAATGTATTTTCCATCATTGGCAATAGCATTGTAATAAGCCAACATATAAATAGGAGGAACTTTAATGCTATATCCATGAGTTACATTTACATAATCAATTTCTCTTTGCGTTTTGCTGGTTAAAACAGGGCTGAGCGCATTGGCTACTTCAATGTGTAGGTCTTTTTGTAAAGACATATTCATGATAGCTAAAAAGAAATCGTATATTTGTGGGTAGGCTAATTTAGCAGCGTTATATAACCCTTCGTTGTCGGATATTTCAAAAGCACGTTTCAGAGAAAAGATTCTGTTTTCTTCGCATTTTACTAAAGTAGAAGTATCTATTTCCCCTGATTCTAAAGCCGCAAGTAAGGTCATTAATTTAAACGTAGAGCCAGGTTCATAGGATTCGGTAACTGCGTGATCAATGGTCTCTTCATAATTTCCATCATGGGTTCGTGTCAAATTGACAATGGCTTTTATTTCTCCCGATTGAACTTCCATGACGATAGCACAACCCCAGGAAGCATTAATGTATTTTAATTGATCATGTAAGGCGTTTTCACTGATACGTTGTATGTCTAAATCTATGGTGGTGATAATATCACATCCGTTTTGGGGATTAATGCGACGATTTTCTCTTAAAGGAATTAACACATTGTTTGCGTATAATTTACGAAAAACAATTCTTTCTTCAGCTAACAAACTGTCATAATATCCTTCTATGCCACGGGCATAGACAATAGAATCGGTAAATCTGGAACTATGTTGGATGTTTAAATATCCTATAGTCGCTGATGCAGTATTTTTATATACATTTTTATGTATTAATCGTTTGTCAACTTTGCATCCACCGTGAAATGAAGCCTTTGATGGAAATAAGGAACAAATTTTATCCCAATGTTTCTGACTTACACATTCCTCCGCTTTAGTAGCTTTGGATATTTTAATGTTTTTATATAGATTTCTTAATTTTTTTAATTCTTTATTCCCTTCATTTTTTATTTGTTTGTCATCGCTTTTGATTTTGTGTAAAGCTATCTGATATTGTTTATGATAATCATGAAATGTGGTTAAAATCATTTTTTTGTATGCCTGCTTAGTAACATGTGGAGTTATCTCATGAAAGATAGACGCCAATGAATCTAGATTTTGCATAAAATATAATGAATCGGTGACCAGGGATGGATACCAATACAAATCATAGATGTATACCGTTGATAATAATAACTCATTGTCATCGGAATACATATTTCCTCTGATACCGGTACGGTATTCATAGCTAACATTAAATACTCTATCCTCTGTGACGATCCGGGCGGTATCGAAATTTCCTTTATAATAATCGCCTTTGGTGATAACCAAAGATACGATACGTACAGAAGCCGTAATCCCTATAATGAGAATAGCTAAATAAATTATTAACGTATATAATGTTATGTTTTTCATTTATTGCGTTTTTCTTGCACCTGTATTTTATATTCCAAACTTTTATTTTGGATAAACCCTTTTCCTTTAAATATTTCTAATAGTAGTTCTCCTTGAATTTCATCAAAATATATTGCGTTTTGTTTGGTTTCCATGTATTCCATGGTTATTTTGATTTTTTCATCTTTTAGTTTTTCAATTTTATTGCGATTGGATTGAATAGAAAGATTGTTATATATTAAGAAAATAATCATTAATACAAGGCAAAGGATAAAAAACCAATTTTTTTTAAAGTTTATTAATTTCAAGAATCCCCCTCCAAAAAATCCTATAAAAAGCATACGTAAGCTTTTAACAAAAGGATTAAATGTAGGTTTGTTCTTTTTTTTAGGCTTAGCATATTGTGGAGTCTTCGGTTCTTTTTTTTCTGACCCAATATCATACGATGTTGAAGGAATAAATCGGTTAGCCATATTTATTTTTTTTCAGCGATTCTTAATTTAGCACTTCTACTTCGGTTGTTTTCGTTTATTTCTGCCGGCGATGGAACAATTGCCTTTCGATTGATTACCATAAAAGGACTTAAATTGTTGCCATAAAAATCTTTTTCCAACTTATCTTCGAGATTTCCGCTTCGCATAAATTGTTTTACCAGTCTGTCTTCTAATGAATGGTATGAGATAATAAGCAATCGCCCTTTCGGAGCCAATAAATCGCTTGTTTGTAAAAGGAATTCTTTTAAAACGTCCATTTCTTGATTAACTTCTATCCGAAGCGCTTGAAATACTTGTGCCAAGTATTTATACTCTTTCTGTTTAGGAATACAACTTTTTATAATCTCAATAAATTGCTTTGATTGTGTTATGGTTTCGTTTTTCCTGTGGTCGACAATGCGTTGCGCCAAACGTTTAGCATTGGGAATTTCACCGTATTGACTGAACAGTTTTACCAATGTAGCAAGGTCATAAGAAGCAAGAATTTCTGCGGCTGTTAATGACTTGCGTTTGTCCATGCGCATATCCAAAGGAGCTTCAAAACGGGTAGAAAATCCTCGTTCTGCCTGATCGAATTGATGCGATGATACTCCCAAATCGGCAAAAATCCCGTTAACTTTTTCAATATGATGAAGTTTTAAATGCTTTTTTAGGTATCTGAAATTAGCATGAATAAAAGTTAATCGAGTATCCTCAGGAATATTATGTTTAGCATCTTCATCTTGATCAAATGCTATAAGACGACCCTTCTCATTGAGATGTTGAAGTATAGCACTAGCATGTCCTCCTGCTCCAAAGGTTACATCTACATATATGCCGTCAGGAATTATCTGCAAGCCATGTATGCTTTCGGACAGTAAGACAGGTTTATGGTATGTGTTTCTCAAAGTCTCCATCTCCAAAAATATGATTTGCAATTTCAGTAATAATTTCAGGGTTTTCTTGTGAAAACTTATTTAGTTCATCTTCATATTGTTTCGGATCCCAAATTTCAATAAAACTTGTCATCCCTACAATTAAAAGTTCTTTATCTAACACAGCATATTGTGACAAGGGTTTAGGAATCAGCAAACGATTTTTTGCATCAAGTTTTATTTCTGTTGCACTTCCCATAAAATAACGTATGGCTTGTCGGTAACCCGGGTTAAATGAGTTTAACCGATTTAGACGTTCTTTATATACATTCCAAACGTTTATGGGGTATAATGTCAAGCATTTTTCAGTACTGCGATTAATGACAAAACGCCCATTGTTTGCTGCATCGACATTTCGTAGAATAGCCGACGGAAGTTGAAATCTTCCGTTTCGATCAAGAGTGCTGGTATAGGTTCCTTCTGATGTAAACATTTTCCCGAATTTCGAATTTTTTTAAGTGTTTTCCCCTGTTTTCCCCAATTTTCCCCATCGCATGTCCTAAAAAAATTTGCTTTTCAACAAATTAAATTACAGTACTTTATCTTGTAGACACGCCCACTGAGAGAAAAATTGGTTAACAAAGAACGTTTTTTATTATCGCCGATTTTATCTAATTAACTAACTGCTTTACAATAAAATAAATATAAATATCCTCTCTTATCCTATAATATTCTTTTTCGTTGCAAAGATACATTTATTATAATTATTAAAAATAAAATGTTGAAAAAAAATGTTTTTTTTTATTATAATCTGATACAATACATATCCGCTTGTAACAACAAAAAGCCTTTGAGTACAAATAAGTGACTGATAATGATTGTTATTTGTCTGAAAATAGGTTACGAAATGTTTTTTAAAGCCTGCTTTGAATCTAATGATTTACATCCTTTGATTATAATTTTGTGTATTTACCTCTTTAAACGTTAAAAGAAATTTTAATTCGTCTGTGTATCATTCGTCAATTTTATATAAATTTGCAGAAAATATTATTACATAAGATAAATTTTCTTCTGAATGCAATCTGACAAATCTACGTACTCTGCTTCATTCTTCCTTTCAAAATTAGAAATCATTCCTTCCTCTTCCTTTGTTCTTTCAAACGACATTCCTGTTTTGATGATTCATAATGACGATTATCGATTAATTCGTTTAGATATTTGTTTGTCAAGTCTTCATGATTCTTCGTTCAGGCCATTATCGGCCATTTCAACAGCCCATACCTTGTTCAAGGGGACGTACGGGCATAATCAAAAGGAAATTTCGGAAATTATTGATTTTTACGGAGCATATTATGATTTAAGCGTGGAGAAAGATTACACTACCTTCAGTTTTTATTTTCCCAAAAAAGCCAGCCGTAATATATTTTCTTTGTTGCAAGAGGTTTTTTCCATGCCAAATTTTCCGGAGGAAGAGATTCAACTTTTCAAAGAAAAACAAAAGCAGGAATTGGCCATCAAACTGGGTAGGAACTCTTATATAGGATTTAAATCTTTTTTTCAGACCTTATTCGAAGGTCATCCTTATGGAAGATATCCGGAATATGAAAGCTATGATGCGATTGAACGAAAAGATATATGTGACTTTTTTGCTTCATTTTATCATGCAGCTAATATGCGAATATTCATGGCAGGAGATATCGACAATGCATTAATATCCTTACTTACTAAAACATTTGAAACGATTCCAAAAGGGGTTTTACCTGTATTCAATTCTCCCATACCCATGTTGAAAACTCCTCAACATAAAATTATTTCTAAAAATGATTCCTTGCAGTCGAATATAATCATCGGGAAGCCCTTGTTTAATTTTGCTCATGAAGATTGGAAAAAGTTTAGTGTTTTGAATTTAGTATTGGGGGGCTATTTCGGTTCGCGTTTAATGAGCGAAATTCGTGAAAAAAGCGGATTAGCTTACGGAATTTATTCCTATGTTTCTTCTTTTAAGGAAACGGGAGTTTTTTATATCACCGCTCAAGTTAACGGCGATAAGACACATCAAGCCTTAGAGGAAATTTATAAGGTGTTGGACGATATGTTAACTACTCCAATTACTCATCAGGAATTGAATCTGGTTAAGAATTTTTATTATGGAAGCCTACTCAGAGATTTTGACGGATTATTTTCCGTATTAGACAGATATATTGACATAAGCGATTATGGTATGTCGATAGAATTTTGGCATGAACTGCTTGAAAGCATCCAACAAACAAGTTCGGATGATATTATACGTTTAGCGAAAAATTATTTGCAAACTTCATCAATGGTAGAAGTTGTTGTTGGAAATAAATAAGTTCTTTTTGAATTGGTAACAATATCGGAATTTATATCTGACGATAATAATTTAATATTCTTCCCTGCAAATAACGCCGTAAAATCAAAATAAAAGGGTTGAATATTTGGACAAAAGCTGAAAAGGGGCAAGATAGAAAGAGGTTGTTTTTTATATATGTTCTTTGAAATATTGGAGAGTAAAAAAGAAAAAAGGAAATCAAGAAAAGAGAATACTTTCAGGTTTTTCTTTGTATTTCTTTGTTTTTAGTCCTGTTTATCAATTGTAAAGGCACAGTTATCGCAGCTTAGAGCTTTGTTTTCGGCTTTTCGCAATGCTTTGGCAAGTTCAATTTGTGGTTTAAATAGTTGTTTGTTAGGTGGAACTCCATAAAAGACTTCATGGGGAGTAAGTCCAAACAGTGCGGAGTGCGGTCGGTTATTATATTGTTTAACGGCTGTTTCAAGGAATCGCCGGGTGCATTCAAGGTCAGGTAATTGTTGCCGGAACAGGAAATCATATTTCATTCGTTTATTCACGGCCTCTATCATGCTGTTGGAAAAATGAATATCCTTTTGGGCAACCAAACGCTTTAGTTTAATGTCATTTTCTTGGATAGCCGTGCAAACAAAACCTTTGTTTTCAATGCCATCATCCACTAAAAGAACAGCAAGAGGATCTTCCTTTTCGAGGAGATATTCACAATAAACCGTACGGAGATTGTCCAACATAATGGAAGAATTGTATTGTGTAGATATTCTCCAACCGAGAATCATCCTCGAAAAATTATCTACAATAAAATAAATGAATGCTTTGGTATTATCCAAAGGACGATAAACACAGACATCGGCATGGATAATTTCTTTGGGTTTTGCGGCTCGTATGCCTTTTTTCTGTTTGGCTTTGAAAAGCCTTCGTTTTGCCGCATTATCAAAGAGTTTGGCATATTTATAAAAAGTAGTCAAACTCATAAAAGCTTTTCCTTTACGCATCATTTCATAGTAAACAGCTACCAAAGGAAAATTTTTATATTCTTGATCCTTAACAAATTCTTTTATTATATTAAGTTCAGTTGGAGAAACAGTTAGCGGATTTTGTTTCATGCAAATATCTATAGGCGAATATTCTGATAATCGTCTTTATCAAGCAGATTTAACTTAAATTGAATGGCAAAATCGGTATGATAAGATTGTTTCATGGTATGTTATGTTTGAATGCGAAAATACAATCTTTTAAATTAGTAATCACTATTGTCCGATAAAATCCAACAGATTCTTCGCTTCGCTCAGAATCCGCAGCCTTAACAATTACAATCTTATATCAATTACGAATTACGATATCTCTGCGTTCTTTGGGTAAACTCTTTGCGTTCTCTGCGGTTAAAATTTGTCACAAGTCGCAAGTCAACTCTCTGAAAAACTGACAACTTTATTCAACTTACAGAGTCGATTGACTAATAATTGTCGATCTGCGCCCTTTGGAGTTTGTCGGAATAATCGAAATAAACGGTTTTCCATTCGGTAAAGATATCGAATGCGGTCCAACCGCCTTCACGATGACCATTACCGGTACCTTTCACTCCGCCGAAAGGCATGTGGGCTTCGGCGCCAATAGTGGGAGCATTAATATAACAAATACCGGTTTGTATTTCGCGGGCGGCAACCCAGGCTTTGTTTACATCTTTGGTGTATATTGAACCTGACAATCCGTATTCACAATGATTTTGTAATTGCAAAGCATGTTCAAAGGAATCGGCCTTAGCCACACATAATACGGGGCCAAACACTTCTTCATTAAAAATTGTATGGGTTTGGTCCACATCGGCAATAATGGTAGGTTCAAAGAAACATCCTTTTTGTAGATCGCTCGCGGTACATCTTTTTCCACCACTTATCAATCGACCGCCTTCGCTTAGGGCTACTTTCACAATACGTTCGCAATTTTCAAGCGATTTCATGTGAATGACGGGACCCATATCGGTTCCTGCTACTAAACCATCGCCAATTTTTAATTTTTCAGTACGTTGTTTTAACATATTGAGGAAGGTCTCGTAAACATCTTTGTGGACAATAAGACGTGAAGTGGCGGTACATCTTTGACCGGTGGTACCGAAGGCTCCCCATAAAGCACCTTCGAGAGCCAATTCGAGGTTAGCATCGTCCATGACGATTTGTGCATTTTTACCTCCCATTTCCAAGGACACTCTTTTGTTTAATCGTCCACAGATTTCTGCAATTTTGCAACCTATTTCGGTCGAACCTGTAAATCCAATTACTTTCACATCGGGGTGTTTTACAATCATATCGCCCATGCTACCTGTTCCTAATAGTACATTGAATACTCCTTTAGGGAATCCGGCTTCTTGCATAATTTCGGCAAAGATAACGCCGGAATGTGGTGCATCTTTGGAAGGTTTAAAAACTATCGTATTGCCTGCCGCTATCGCCGGCAATATTTTCCATGATGGAACGGCAATAGGGAAATTCCAGGCCGTTATCACTCCTACTACTCCTATGGGTACACGAAACGAAAGGTTCATTTTATTGTCCATTTCGCTGGGAACCGTATGGCCAAACAAGCGTCGGGTTTCCGAGGCGGCATAATAGGCCGTATCGATTGCTTCCTGTACATCTCCTTCTGTTTCAAAAGTAGGTTTTCCCATTTCACGGGTCATGATACATGCCAATTCTTTTTTACGTCGATTGAAAATATCGCCTGCTTTGCGGAGTAAGTCACCTCTTTTGGGAGCCGGCACCAATCGCCATTGTTCGTAAGCAGCTTTTGCAGCTCCAACAGCATTGTCAACATCTGCTTGCGCCGATAAAGCAAACTCACCGATAATATCTTCCTGATTGGCTGGATTTATATTTTGAAATACTTTACCTGATACCGCATCAACCCATTGACCGTTGATATAATTTTTAAATTTTTCCATACTATTTTATATTTTATTATTTATTATTTACTTCTGATGTATAAAATTGTTTTTCGAGAAATTGTTTCAATTCTTCGGGACTTACATTCTTTTTTATATTACCGTCAATGCAATAGGAAATGGAACCGGTTTGTTCCGACACTATCAAAGCCACACAATCGGTATTTTCGGTTATCCCCAAAGCGGCTCTGTGCCTTAGCCCCAAGTTGGTAGGAATATTGCTTCGGCGCGATACGGGCAAAATGCAACGTGCCGCAACCATCGTTTTATTGGTAATAATCAAAGCTCCGTCGTGTAAAGGAGTGTTTTTGAAAAAGATAGTTTCTATCAATTCACGCGATGTTTTGGCGTTTATCAATTCACCGGTTTGAATATATTCTTCTAAATTATTTTCCTTGGTAATAATGATCAAGGCTCCGGTTAAAGTCGACGACATCTTTACACATGCTTTTACGATGGTATTGATTTGAGGATATTCGGCTTCTTTCACCCGCTCTTTCCAGATGGTAATATTTGCTTTCTTTAAGGGATTCTTACTGCCGATAAACAATAAAAATTTTCGGATTTCCGGCTGGAAAACAACAATTAGAGCTATCACTCCTACGCTTACAAATTGACCGAAAATCTCCGATAATAATTCCATGCGAAAAAGCACGACTATTTTCCATAAAAGGTAAAAAATGATTAATCCCAAAAAAATATTGAGCGCTGCCGTCCCTTTTAACATGCGATATAATTGATAAAACAATATTCCTACCAGGAATACATCAATAATATCTATTATATTTATTTTGAGAAAACTTAAAAACAATAACATCGTTTATGTATTTTTGTATGATTCAAATTTATTGGTTTGATTTTTATATGTTTTTTGAAGGTCTATATTTTGATTCTTGTAGTATTTTTTGGGCATCTGTTTCGTACATCAATTCGCTTATGGGTTTATCGGGATTATTCGTTATCCAAGCCCTGCAAATTTGCCACCCTAACCAGGCGCCGATTTGTCCGGGTGAGGCATTGCCAAAATAACTTGTAAAAGGGGCTTCGTAAACAAGTTTTCTTGCCAGTAAATTATCTTTGGAATACAAATAATTTTTATCAATCAAATAGGTCCATACATTGAACTCGTTTTGTTGAGCCCATTGTAGTTTCTCAGCAGGATAGGTTGAAATAATGGTATCGGGCACGTCAGGCAAAGCCAGTTCGGCAAACATCCAACACTTTCCCATGGTCAACATTTCATCTAAGAGTGTATTGTTCATTTTTTTTAACTTAATGTAATCAAATGCCAAGTTTTTCATGCAATCCGTTACAATATATTCCTTAGCAAAACGTCGAACAATGTATTTAGGCACAGCAGGACCGAGCCGTTTATAATAAGAGTAATTTGCTCCCAAATACATATCTAAGGCTATAACCAATACCGTATCTTCATAAATAATGGGACGTTCGTAATATAATCCCAATATGGCTGTATATATCTTAGGAAATTGAGCTTCCGGGAAATGGTATTTAATAATCGAAAAAGCCGATTCAAACTCTTCTTCCATCTTCGACAGACCGGAATATTGTTTGT
>ENA-UOOK01003931-UOOK01003931.1-fermentation-metagenome-genome-assembly--contig:-NODE-3931-length-16403-cov-4.139222_pt1 | contig 16403 bp, 23 predicted proteins | sample MGYA00245777_ERZ724023 | MGnify/ENA primary metagenome ERZ724023 (study PRJEB28704, sample SAMN03018312) | fermentation metagenome | biome: anthropogenic terrestrial biome; feature: soil; material...
CGCGACAAGCGCCGGCGCTAGAATCATGGTTTATTTATTGGCCTGTTTCGCCGGCTCGGATCTTCACGCCAGCCCAAGTATCGCTTTCTTTTACGGCAAGAGAGCTTGTGGAAGAAACATTGCGTCAAAAACTTGAGGACTTTATACAAGTTCCCGAAACTGTCAGGCAGGCCATGCTTATAGTCATAGCCACGCTATATGAAGAACGCCAGATAGCTAAAACAGGCAAGCCGGGGATTGGCATCACTGATGTGCTTGACCTTGTTCGCCGTATGCTGTTTGCATATAGAAAGGAAAAGTTTTAAAAAACATGACAATAGGCGAGCTTAACAGACGGATTGAAGTCTTGCAGTTTTTTGAAACACGCGACGAGTTCGGCGGTTGCAGCGGTAGCTGGAAAACTATAGACCGTGTATGGGCAAAGATTGAACCGATAAGCGGCAATGAGTTTTTCCGTTCCCAGCAAATAAATGCGGAAACGTCAACAAAGATAACAATCAGGTTTTATGCGGGTTTGAATGTTATGCATAGGATCAAATTCAGCGGTAAAACATTTGAAATTACGGGTGTATTTGACGAATTAGCTGAGCACAGATGGACGGTAATAAACTGCAAGGAATTGGTAAACGATGGGTTACAGCGCTAAGCAAAGAAAAGTCAAAGTCAATATTAAAGGTGCGGATAAATTAGCCAAGGATTTAAAGGCTATGGACGCAGCGGCGGCATCCGTACTTATGAAAGGTGCCAAAGCAGGAGGACAGATAGCCCTTGAAGACGCTCGAGCTAATTGTCCTGTCGACACGGGTGCTTTAAAAGCAAGCTTAAAGCTAAGCGAAGATAAAAAGACGGCCATTAAAGCGACAGTAAAAGTTGATTATGACAGATCGATTAAATACGGTGCATTTATTGAACTGGGTGCAAGAGGTAGACCCGGCAATCCGTTTCTAAGGAATGCCGTGGATAAGAATCAAGACAGAATAAATCAGTCGATAATAAAGGAAATAGCCAAGGCAATGGATAAAAGTTTATGAAAGACATTAATCAGGCCGTTTTTGAATATTTAAGCAAGGATAGCGAGATAAAGGAACTTATCAGCACCAGGTTATATCCATTAATGCTGCCCCAAGACGCGCCACTGCCAGCGGTTGTTTATTCGCCGATAACGGCAAATTATGATTCGGCGCTTACAGGCGACACAGGTTTTGTTCGGCAGACAATGCAGTTTAACTGCCATGACAGCACTTTTAAAAATTCAAGGCGGTTATCGCGAATGATAAAGGGCAAACTGCAGGATTTTAGCGGCGATATGCAAGGGCTTAACATTCAGGCGTCTTATATAAAATCAGATTATATATTAAAAACAAACACCGCACTTAAGTTCAAGACCGATGAGTATATATCGGTAATTGAGTTTGAGTTTTTTTACAATGAAAAATAGGAGGAACCAAATAGAATGGCGGTAGCAGGAAAAAACGGCAGGGTGGAAATAGGCGATGGATCTAATACAAAGCAGATTATAGGCATTAAGAACTGGTCGCTTGAGCTGTCTTTAGAAACATTAGAAACAACCGCACTGGGTGATGACTGGAAAAAGTATATAACAGGCTTAAAGGAATGGACGGCATCAAGTGAGGGCGACTATAATGTTCCGCAGGACACGGACGGGCAGGAAGCATTGCAGCAAGCGTTTCTTTCAGGTTCGATAGTAACGCTTAAACTGTATGTAGATGCTGATAATTATTATACAGGAACGGCATACATAAACTCTTTATCAATAGAAGACCCTGTTGACGATGTGGTGTCTATCAGCATTGAGTTTACGGGTGCAGGAGAACTTACTTTTGAAAGGGGTGAAGTATTATGAGAAAAGGAATAACGATAGAGCTTGACAAGCCGAGGACATTAAGATACGGGATGAACGCATTGGCTAAGATTGAAGATTTAACTAAAAAGCCGATAGTCGGGCTTGACCTGAACAATTTAGGCATCAAAGACTTGCTTGCTATAATTTTTGCTGGGCTATGCCATGAGGATAAAACACTAACCATTGAAGAAACGGGTAATTTAATAGACGAGCATTCGGACATGAACACCATAGCCCAAAAGGTAGGCGAGGCATTCACCTTAGCTTTTGGTAAAGCAAAGGAAAAAGACCAAAAGGGGGAATAAATGCCTGCACTGTATTTGATGTGGATAGGTTTATAGAACAAGCAGTTGTTAAGCTAGGTCTCGACATAATGACAGCTTACGAACTTACACCATATGAAATAACAGTAATAGGCAGGCAGGTTCAAGAGAAACGCTATACAGAGTTTGAAAATATTATAGCACTTGCATGGCATACTGAAGCGTTTGCAAGACAGAAGAAAATGCCAAGGCTTAATAGACTTTTTAAAGACATACGAAAGCCGGTTAAAAATTCAAACAGCTCAAGTGATGCAATCCTTAAAGCAATGGCTTTGGAAAAAGGAATAAGGCTGTAGATTGCTTTAATAAGCATTAAAATTGACTACTTGCATACTAATTTAATATAATGTAAGGAAAGTAAGGAATTTTCTTGAGAGGTTAAAAATTCAAAAGGTCAGTTGACGTTACCGATAGCAATTCGTAAAAAAGCTTGGCTTAGGCAGGGGAAATCAAGTAGCCTTTATAGAAAAGGAAGGGCATTATATTATGGTTAATGCGGACAGTCTATCAATTAACGAAAAAAAGAAAGAAATTAATGTTGCGGGTATTGAAGCGTCGCTTAATATGGAAGGGCTGGAGGTTACAGACGAGTCCAGAATGTATGCCAAAAACAGACAGAGCAATAAGGCAACATATTCAGAGCGTGTTAAAAAAATACGATCAAGGTTTAAAAAGAGAGATTAATGGCTAATTCTTGATTTAACTGTATTAAAAAATGCCTTAATAAGGTTTTATTAAAAAATCATAAGGCATAGTATTGTTTTAAACACCAGACGACACATATTTTGAATAATTAACCATGATAAAGCAAGTTCATACGGACTTGTTTTTTTATGGCCAAAAAAAGTGGAGGTGCCTGCAATGGCGGTAATTAGAAACCTGGTTGTTAAGATTGCAGCGGACATCTCTTCTTTATCAAAAGGACTGCAGACAGCCCAAAAAAAGCTTGAAGCGGTAGCATCAAATTTTACTAAGCTTGGCTCAAAACTTACCGCGTCTATAACTCTGCCGATTGCAGCGCTGGGTTCAAAGGTGGTGTCGTTGTCTAAAGACTTTGAACAGAGCATGGCGAATGCAGGGTCGGTCTCAAGCGCAACGGCGGAAGAACTGGAGCGCATGAAAAACATAGCCCGTGAAATGGGTGCTAAAACCATATTCTCAGCATCAGATGCCGCAGATGCATTGTATTACATGGCGTCTGCGGGGTACAAGGTCGACCAAATGGGTATGGCGATAGAGTCAACACTGAATCTTGCCTCAGCTACCCAAAACGACCTGGCGTTTACAACTGATACGGTCGTGGCATCGCTTAATCAGTTCGGACTGGAAGCGGACAGTGCTGAAAGGGTTGCCAATGTTTACGCGTCGGCAATAGGCTATTCACAGGCAACGCTTGAAAAGCTGGGTAATTCCATGTCTTATGTGGGACCGGTAGCGCATTCACTTGGATATTCGATAGAAGAAACCACTGGTGCGCTATCAGTGCTATATAATGCCGGCTATGACGGCAGTATGGCTGGGACATCGTTAAGACAAGCATTTGTTGCGTTAATGAACCCCACCACAAAGGCACAAAAGATCTTTAGTGAGCTTGGCTTGGACTTAGCCAAGCTTGACCCTACAACAAACAGCTTTGCAGGTATTTTGGACACCTTAAAAGAAAGCGGCATCTCGACCGCCCAGGCAATGGAAGTGTTTGGAGCAAGGGCTGGACCGGGAATGCTTGCATTGTTATCGGTCGGAGGCGATGCTGTAAGGGAAATGACTGATGCCGTCACGGGCACTAACTCGGCTAACGAAATGGCGGCGATGCAGCTTAATACATTACAGGGCGAGTATGCCGAATTGGAATCGCAAGTAGAAGAGATAGCCCTGCAGTTTGGGGATATCCTTATCCCTATAATTCGTGAACTTATCCAAAAATATATAACACCGCTACTAAGTAGGATATTGGCTTTATCTAATGGAACACGGAAAAACATAGTTACAATAGCGTTATTAGCTGCGGCGATTGGGCCATTGTTGCTTGTAATAGGCAAAGTTATATCAAGCTTAGGAATGGTAACCAAAGCAGGTTCTTTGCTGTTTTCAAAGATAGGTCTAATAATAGCTATCATTGCAGCGGTCGCGCTGGTTATAAAGCACCTTTGGGACACCAACGAGGACTTCCGTAACGCGGTAATAGGCATATGGGAAAAGATAAAGGTTTTCATACTGAACGCGGTTACCGCTATAAAAAACTGGTGGGATAGAAACGGCAAAAAGCTTATTCAAAAAGCAGCCACCGCATTTAAAAACATTTGGGCATCCGTAAAGGATATCTTTACTAAGATAGGCAAGCTGGCTATTAAAGTATGGCCGCATGTTAAAGCGATAGTAATGGATACTGTTAGCGGGATAGCTGATTTTTGGGACAAAAACGGCGCTAAGATTTGGACAACGGTGAGTTCGCTTTTTCAGCTTATATATAAAACAGCATTGACAGCGTTTGAAATCATCCTAAACGCAGTGATTAAGTTTGTTGATTATATAAAACCCGTATGGGAAAACATAAAGAGCCTGTTTAAATCTCTTTGGTACACCATTGTGGATTTGTATCAGACATTAAAACCTATCTTTGATTTAATCGGCGGTGTGTTTTTAATATTGCTAGGTGTAGTAATTGGAGTTATCGACGGCATTATTGCTGCGCTTGGTCCTTTTATCCAGGCAATTATTGATATTGGAAAGGGGATCCTTGAAAACATACAGTTTGTATGTGCTGTGCTGAGGGGTGACTGGTCGGATGCCTGGGAGCATTTAAAAGCAGTAGCGGAGAACTTGTGGTCCGCAATCAAGAACGTATTTATATCTATCTGGGAATTTATTAAAGGTTTTTGTGACGGTATAGGTAAGTTTTTTGGAAAACTAGGTGTGCAAATATCGGAGATATTCAACAGCGTCTGGACCGGATTCAAGTCATTTTTTATCAATGTCTGGGACGGGATAAAGTCGGTATGTGCTTGGGTTTGGGACAAGGTAACGAACCTGTTTAAAAATATAGGCGGCTTTTTCAAAGATATAATTTTAGAGGCTTTTGATTGGGGCAAAGGTTTGATTGAAAACATCTGGAAGGGCATTAAAAACGCATGGGGCTGGGTAGTCGACGGTGTAAAAGGAATAGGCCAGGCGATTAAGGATTTCTTGGGCTTTGGAAGCCCGACAAAGAAAGGCCCCGGCAGAACGGCTGATGAATGGATACCTAATTTACTTGGTATGATGGAAAAAGACTTCTATCATGGTATGCCAAATATACAAAGAGCAGCAATGAGTATTGCAGGGTCAATGAATATAACATCATCACCCAGAGCAATGGTAAATGCAGGGTATAGCCAAAGCGGTGATGTTGTAAACGGGCTCTTGCAAGGAATTTATGCCATGAATGAAACAGACCAGCAGGATAAAGGCGTAGTAAACCTTAATATAGATGGACAGACTTTCGCAAGACTAATAATGCCTAAGCTAAATAGAGAGTATAAGCGGCAAGGCGTTATCTTAAGGGATGTGTAATTATGGTGTTTTTCAGAATAAATTCAAAAACAATCAAACAACCAACAGAAATTACACATTCCTTTGAATCACTGGATAAATTTGAAAGGACTATGGACGGGACAATGGTGGTGGATTTAGTCGGAAATAAAGACAAGATTAATGTATCTTGGGATTATCTTTCAGACACGGACATGAAACTACTGGCTTTGGAATTACGCTCAGGTGCGTTTGTTACTATTGATTATAACACAGCCGAACAGAGTGATATAAAGACAATAACAGCAAGAGGGACAGACCTTACTTATATGCCTTATTATGACTGGGCAAGAAAGAGACTGATGTGGCAGGGCGTATCAGTTAGCTTTGTAGAAAGGTGAGTTAATAATGGAATACTCAGACAATCCACGTAAAGTATACGGCCGTGTTGATATTATCTACAGCGACAGCCAGATAAACGACGATATTGTGCCTGCATCAAACAGTCTTGCGCAAATAAGTCATCCAGAGGAAGTATTCAAAGGTTATCTTTTGCCAACATTAAAAGCTTGTGTAATGGACGGAAACGCTTTAATGGACGGTACTTTTCAGATGCTGGATGAAAGTTGTGTTGTTGGATGGTGGAGCAAATCACGCTGTAATGAAAACGGTAATTTCTTAGGGACTAAGCCCTATCTAGAACTGTCATTCGTTCAACGACCTGTAATCTCTTGGCTTATCTTAGGCGATGTAAAACTGAACCAATATCCAGTAGACTTCACCATTACATACTATACCGATGATGTAGAGATAATGACAGAGAATATAACGGATAACAATAATATAGAAGTAAAGCTAGAGCCTAGGATTGATGAAGTAACACGGATAAGGCTCACTATAGCTAAATGGAACACTCCCAATGCTTGTGCCAAGATCCTCAAGTTTTACGACAGACTGTACGAGAGCTATCAAGGAGATGCTATTGAGATGTTTGAAGTGAGTGAGGAGCTAGGTTCAGTCGAGCTCAACTACAACATAACCTCAGATGTAATGACAGTTAGTATATATAACCATAACCGTAAGTTTGATAAAGGTTACTTACGCACGCTTATGATGCTTGATAGAAAACTTATCCCGTATATCGGAATTGAAAAAGATGGGTTCATAGAATACACCAAGCTAGGCACTTTCTATTCAGACGAATGGCAAATAAGTCAGGACAGTCAGTGGGTTAAGTGTTCAGCAACAGACAAGCTCATGCGACTTCAGAACAAGACATATATAGGTTTTCCGTTTACAGAGAATGTGTCTATAAAAGAAATTGCCGAGGATATAGTTACTTGTCTTGGTCTAAAAAGCGATGGATATATAATATCTGAAAGCCTCGCCGATGTAATCATACCAAGAGCATACATGCCAAAGTGCTCGTATTGGGACGCGCTTCAGGAAATAGCGAATTCAGCGTTATGTCGGATATATGTAGATAGACTTGACCGCATAGTAATAGCCAATGAAGACGGCACGGTTAAACAAAGCGATGTTAATATATCTAGTGAGAATATGTTCTCAGCATCATCTAACATTAGCTTAACTGAGTTTGCGAACGAGGTGAAAGTCGAGTACAGCGAAGTCCTTGTGTCTGAAGATATTATGACAGTTGCTCAAACGCAAATAACATTGACAGGTTTGGAGTCGGTTGTGTTAAGCCTTGATTTCAGCTCTGAAATAGCAGATGCTTTTGTGGAGTCTAGCAATCCGTATATAAAAATATCAAATATTAAATTTGGTGTTAACGCAGGTGAGGTTACTTTAGCAAATATAAACACACAAAACCAAACAGCTATAATAAAGGTTACAGGGAATGCTATATCTGCAAATACAATGACAGTAAAGGCAAGAGATGAAGACAGTATAAAGCAATTTGGTGTAACAGAATATAGCCATCCGACAACAGGCTTTGTGCAAAGTTATGAACACGCAAATGCGATAGCGTTCAAACTACTGCAAAAACTTCGCCCAGGTGAGGGCGTTGTTACGGCTGTGTGGCGAGGTGATTGCAAACTAGACCTAACAGACGAATACACATATGCCGACAGATTCGGGGACAATAAGCAACTCGTTTGTGAGCATAATAGATTTGTTTACAATGGTGGATTTAGACAAGAAACTAGAGGGAGAAAGAAATAAAGGAGAAATTAGATGGCGGATTGGAACGAGCCAAAGAGCGATTATACGGCGGGCAGTCAGGTGACACCCGCCATTTTTAATACATTAGCGATAAACGAAAAACATCTAAAAGAAATATCATGCAAGGTAGAAGTTAATAAGAAAACAGGCGAAGTAAATACTGTCAACAGCATTGTGTTTATGGAGGTGTAAAATCTTAACTATTATTCAGGGCGATGTGTTTGAGGCTGAAATCGAGCTTGAGGGTGTTGAAGCTAACACGGTTGAAAAAGTGCTGTTTTCTAGTAAGGGTTTGAACATATCTATTTTGGCGCAGTTGACTAATCAGGGATATCTTGTACGGCTTGAAAAAGAACAGACGGTTGCTTTTCCATCAGGGTTTTCAAGCTATGATATAACTATATATTTTAAAAGTGGAGAGGTCATAACGGCTGAGCATAACGGACTAATAGAAGTTCTAAAGAAGGTAAACAGTGTATGAGAACATAAAATGCAGTATAAAAAAGGGTGTAAATATAAGGTGTAGTGTCACGCAAAGAGATGAAGTTAGTGTCACACTGGATAAGGACATAAAGGTTTCAGATGATTATCCTAGACTTACAAACAAGCCCAAGATTAACGGGATTGAGCTTAACGGCGATAAATCCGCAAATGAATTCAATCTTTTATCTTCTCGTCTTGATGATTATGTTCAAGTATGTTTAGATGATGTAACTGACGGCTCATATCTGCTGGTGCTATCACCAGCAAACAATACTGAGAAGGTAGCGCTAAAAGAAATAACTGAAGGCAGGGTAAAAACTTCTGAGGTAATGCCAAATGACTTACAAATAGGAAACTATGTATTTTTATTAAAGGGAGAAACTAATGGCTCAAACAACTAAACAATACCAGATCATACAGAAGGTATCGACAAGCGACTCATTGCTTTTACATCCAGAGACCGATGCAGATATAGTTCTGTATGATAACACAGAGTCAGCCCTGACAGCAACAAACACAAAAACTGCTATTGATGAGGTAGCAACACAGATAAAATCTATTACTGACGGAGGAGTAGTCACCGGTGTTAAGGGTGACTTTGAACTAGAGTACCGAAAAGGTCAAGTAAATATAACAGCTAACGATATAGGTGCTGAAAGTTCAGGTACTGTTGACGAACACAATACAAACTTATCAGCACACAGCGATATAAGGGGCTTAGTTAGTAACGCTCAGGGCAAAGCCGACAGTGCATATGCGATTGCTGAAGGCAGACAAAAAGCTGGAGTATTTGAAACTGTTTCCGATATGACAACTGTACTTAAAACTGCCGGTAGTACTGCATACAAGGTTGGGGACAACCTATATATAAAAGATATTGATGTGCCGGATTATTGGATAAGTGCTGTGCTTGAAACTAATATAGGTACTTACGGGTATTATGAAATTAGTCGGTTGGAAACAGCAAAGGTTGACTTGACTGACTACCAGACCATAACGGATTCAGCTTTTAGCACAACGGACAAAACAGTATCGGGAGCTGTCAATGAAGTTAAGGCTACAGCAGATTCAGCGAAGAATTCAGCTATTGCAAATGTTTCCGATATAGCAAATATCATTAACGGCACAACCAAAGTACCTAAAGCCGCTGCTGCTGATTTTGCAACAAGCTCTACCACAGCAAGCAATGCTGGTAAATGGACGACAGCAAGAACGATTGAAGTTAGCGTAAATTCAGGGCTTAAGAGTGACGGCTCTGCAATATCAGGGACTGGTTCACAAAGCATTGACGGTAGTGCGGACAAGAATATCTCAATAGATCTTGGGGACAGCGGAATAACTGAAGGTACTTACAGCGCAATAGAGGTTAATTCTAAGGGCATTGCTGTTGCTGGCGGACAGATGATGGAAGTCGGCATAGCCGGACAGGATACGCCGAGCGCAAGTTTAGCTACAGGCGGTTTGTTCTTTAAGGTAATATAGAGGAGGACAATTGATGGCATACAGACCGAACATTAAGAACGCGGACGGTACACTGACTGATTTGCCAATTGAGGCAGAAACAGCCGTTAAGCTAAAAAGTTCAAGGAGCATAGGTTTATCGGGAGTAACGGCAATAGCTCAATCTTTTAACGGCACATCTGCAATCACTATACCTATAACGTCAGTACCAGCTTCACTTCTGACCGGAACAGGCAATATTGATATATCAGGTACTGCAAAAAATGCTGATACTGTAGACGGCAAGCATGCATCAGACTTTGCAACATCTAATCAAGGTGCGAGTTCAGATAGTCATATTGCTAACACTGCTTTGCATATCACGGCTAGTGATAAAGAAAAGCTAAACGGGATACAACTAGGTGCTCAGGTAAACACGATAACGGGTATTAAAGGTAATAATGAAACTAAATATAGAACGGGTAATGTTAATTTGACCGCATATGAAATTGGCGCTGCGTATATAAACCATCAGCACTCAGCAGGGGATATGAATTGGACAGAAGTGTTCAATTGGCAGTGTCTATTTACCAAATATAAAGATGCTAGTAGTGGTGGGACTTTATCCTCGTATATAAGGTTTGATGACGGATTTACTATTCAGTGGGGATACTATACTCCTAGCGGCAGCTCGGGCGGTATGTATAGAGTTAATTTTAGAAAAAGCTTTACAGACCTAAGATATACAATATGCACTACATATGTAGGCGGAGAGGGCACAGGAAACTTTTATGGTTGGGTTTTTAGCTATAGTAAAGAAACGACTGGATTTACACATAGGGGATATGGTGGAAACCCAACACAATGGATAGCAATAGGATATACATACCCTTAAGGGAGTAAGTAATGGTTAAAATAAGTTATGACACGAATAATATGATACTACGTGTATACATGGAAGATACGACTGAAGAAATAATTGAGCCATATAAAGAGATTGACGACGACACTCTGTATGAGAGGTTTTTTTCGACCCCGGGCGACAAAGCCTTGTTTTTTATTGGCGACGATATAGTCGAAAGGGACAGGATATTCCCTGATGAGTATGTTTTATTGAACATACGGCTAAGGCGAAGCGAAGAATGTTTCAGTATTACGGACCGCAGCAGGCTATGGTATGACACCGTTTATGAAAAGTTTACCCAGGAACAGAAAATGGAGTTTGAAAACTGGTACATTGCTTGGCTGGACGCCCCAAATACCAAGGTAATACCCGACAAACCGGTTTGGTTAAAATAACGAATTGATTAATATAGGAGAAGACGAAATTTGGATGTAATAACAATAGTAATATCGTTGTTTGCAAGCGTCATATCAGGCATGGCGCTTTTTTTATTGCAGCGATACTTAAAACAAAAAGACAAAAGCGATGAGGTAAGGGAATCAGCCCTCGCAAGAGAAAACATACTGATACTAAAGAGCATAAACGCAATGGGAAAACTCACTTATGCCAACGCTATTGCTATTCGGGATGGTAAGCACAACGGTCAGATGCATGATGCAATGAAAGAATATGAAGAAATAAATACTGAGCTTTATGATTATCTGTTAGAACAGAATGCTCATAAATAAGGAGGGAATAATCATGGAAGGATATATAAGCCTTTTAAGTGTGCCGGCGATTTCGGCAGCAGTGTATTGGATTGTTGATATTATAAAGACCGCCGTTAAGGGAAATGAAACCTTTAAAAAGTTTATACCCCTAATCGCAGCAGGGCTGGGCATGGTTATAGGCATTATAGCGTTCTATGCTGTGCCCACGGTTATCCATGCTGATAATGTGCTAATGGCAATGATGATAGGCGGGGCAAGCGGACTGGCTGCTACCGGCACAAATCAGGTAATAAAACAGTTAGGCAAAAAAGCGGAGGAGGATAACAGTGATAATGGCTAATGAAGAAGTCAGCAAGCTTAGCTTAGACGGCCTTTATGCATACTCAATTCTTGTTAAGATGTATTTGGCTAATGTAATATCCCGTTGTGTATTTGAAAAGACATATGAAAAGCTTATTAATAAATTTAGTTAAATAAAGCTTAAGATTATCAGCCTTTTTCAATAGACTTGTAAAACCGTTTACGCAATAATGTGTCCTGATCCCTAATGGGGTCAGAGCACATATTTTTTTATACTCTTTCAAACCCCGAAAAGGTAAGAGGAATAACTATCATAAAAGGAGAAACATGCAAAAGAAAAGGGTATGCGCATATGCCAGAGTAAGCACATTAAGCGATGCTCAAGAGCACAGCCTGATAGCACAAACAGAGTACTTTAAAGCCCTTATCGAAAATAACCCCAACTGGGAGTTTTATGGGGTATATGCCGATCAAAAAAGCGGTAAAGACGCACGCGGCAGAAAAGCTTTTAAAGAAATGATAAGGCAGGCTAAAACAAAAGGTGTAGACCTTATCATAACAAAAAGCATATCCAGATTTGCCCGCAACCTTATAGATACTTTAAAGACAGTAAGGAAGCTAAGGGAAATCGGTGTAGGTGTATTGTTTGAAAAAGAAGGCATAAACAGCCTGGACAGTTCTAGCGATTTTATGCTGTCTATATACTCAACGGTAGCCGAAAGCGAATTAAAGTCAATGAGCGATAATGTTAAATGGGCGGCAAGAAAAAGGTTTAAATCAGGCAGTGTCGAACAAGCGGATAATATGTATGGATATCGATTGGATGAAAACAATAAACTGATACCAATACCCGAAGAAGCTAAGTATGTAAAGTTGGTATATTATATGTATCTAAACGGGTCAGGGACATACTCAATAGCAAAAAAGCTTAATGAACTGGGTGTTAAGCGTAAGTTCTCTGAATGTATCTGGAGAGATGCAGATATCAGTAGAATGCTAAAGAATGAAAAATATGCAGGGGACGCGTTACTGCAAAAGAGCCATTATGTAGGCTTTAAGAAAAAAGCGAACAACGGAGAAGTACAGCAGTATTATGTCGAAAACGATCATAAGGGCATAGTATCAAGGCAAGACTTTTTAAAAGTACAAGAGATAATGCAAAGCAGAGCAGAAGCACATAAGCACTATACCAGGCATAGGCCATCACCGTTTAGCGGTGTTATACAATGCGGTGAATGCGGCAAGAATTATGCAAGAAGGAAAAACAACAGGAATACACCTTATGAGAGCTGGAAATGGAGTTGCAGAACATATATACAAAGCGGCAGACAATACTGTCCAGGGAACAGTATACGTGAGAACGACTTGCATGAATTGTTCTTATCGGCATACAACGAAGCTGTTAAGTATATTGACGACAAGAACCCGTTACATATATTAACCAAAAACTTAAAAGACCTATTAACCCAAGAGCGTGAATTGACAGGTTTAAAAGCCAAAGGTTACATAAGCAAAATCGATTTTGACTTAGAACACAATAAACTGCTTAATATGATAAAAGACACAGAAAAGGAGTATGAACAAAAAACGAGATATATTAATGATAAGATGATACCTGCAAAAGAGTATAATGATAAGCTTGTCAGGTACATAGAATCGATACAGATAAAAGGTATGGAGATAACATTCAGGTTTAAAAACGGCGCGGCTATATGCCGCGTTTTTAATAACAACAGAAAGAAAAAGGAGAGTGTATTATGCAAGGCGAAAGGGTGGTAAGAGCATATATCCCAAGAGATTATCTAAAAGTAGCTGATAAACAGCCTAAGAATAAGAAGCTCAAAGTAGCGGCATACTGCCGTGTATCTACAGATAATGCAGAACAGCTTAACAGCTATGAAACTCAGGTCAGCTACTATACTAAGTATATTAAGTCAAGACCCAATGAATGGGAGTTTGCAGGGATATATGCCGATGAAGGCATAACAGGCACATCGGCTAAAAAGAGAAAGAACTTTCTAAGAATGATAGACGATGCAATGTCAGGCAAGATAGACATTATTATAGTCAAGTCGGTAAGCCGGTATGCAAGAAACACGGTAGATTCATTATCCAATGTCCGAATGCTAAGGGAGAAAGGTGTAAAGATATTCTTTGAAAAAGAGAACATAGACAGCCTGGACCCTAAGTGCGATATGATACTTAGCATATACTCAAGCCTAGCTGAAGAAGAGAGCAGGTCGATATCAACCAATATACGCTGGAGCGTGCACAAGCGGTTTGAAAAAGGTCAGGTAATAATGGCTTTTAATAACCTGCTGGGATATAACACAGATGAGAATGGGAAGGTTATAATAATCGAAGACGAGGCGGAAACGGTAAGGGATATATACACCCAGTTCTTATTGGGAATGTCATATCAGAACATAATCAATAGACTTGAGGGAAACAAAATACTCACACCTAGAAAGAAAAAGAAATGGTCAAAGTCAACTATACGGTCAATTTTAAGCAATGAAAAGTATATGGGTGATGCCATACTGCAAAAGACATATAAAAGGGATTTCTTAAGCGAAAAAAGAGTCAAGAATACAGGTCAGGCTGAACAGCGGTATGTAGAAAATAACCATCCTGGGATAATAGATAGAAAAACCTGGAATGCAGCTCAAGCTGAGATGAAAAGAAGAAACAGCCTTCGTACTGTAAAGGGAACGGGCAGGGGCAGATACTCAGAACAGTATGCCTTCAGCGGCAAGATAGAGTGCAAGATATGCGGAGCAAGGTTTCGAAGACATAACCATATATATAACGGGAAGAGAACGCACTATTGGAGCTGTATAACACACCTTGATTTAGGCAAGAACAACTGCCCACAAAAGCCATTAAAAGAGAGTTACCTTGAAGAGTTGTTCATAACCAAATTAAACGATACGCTTAAAAACAAGGATAAAATACTATCCGATATATGGTTAACGGTGAAGGAATCTATATGTGAAGAGTCTGATATATCAAAAGACGAAGATAATTTAAAAGAAATTGAAATTGAAATCCAAAAGCTACAAAACCAAATGATGAGATAACAAGAAAGCAAAAAAGCGGAATTATTAATGAAGAATCTAAAAGCATATTTGAAGTGCTAGATGAATTAGACTTTGAGCTGGTAAAAATTATTATGAAAGTTTTTATATATTAAAATTTATGCATATTTTTTTAAAATAATAGTACAATTTTTAAAAATTCTATGGATAATCTTAAGGACTTTTTATATTCAAAGTCTAAAATAAGTTTAAAAAAAACAATAAATCGCAACATATAGTATATCTTGAAATAACAAATGTCTATTTCTTATAACTTGTATGGATAAAGTTAATCTATTTAAAGTTAGTACATATTGACTTTGAGTTTTGTTTCGACTAATATTTTTATATAAGCATATTGAACAAAAGAAAAAAAGTTGAAACACAAAAGATAAAACTTTAAAGTAGTTTGTATATTTAAGGAAAGCTACAGGTTAAGATGAGTAAAAATAAAAATTATGACAAAACAAAATTGTTTTCTCTTTTTGATATTCAGAGAAAATTTGTTGACCTAAGCATTATCGAATGTGGTAGAGAACAATGTACATCAATTAAGCATGTTAATGCCGTAGCCAAAAAGGTTTATACTATTCATATAATTGAAAGCGGGATTGGTTTTATTAATTATAATGGACAAGAGCATGAACTAAGACATAATGATTTGTTTATAAATTTTCCTAATCAGCTTTTAGAATATTATCCTGATAAGGACAATCCTTGGTCGTATTTTTGGATCGTTTTTGAAGGAATTCAATCTGATGATTTAGTTTTGGATACAGGGCTTACAAAAGCACTTCCTTATATTCATTTGAATAATGAAACAGATATAATGAATTATTTTTTTAAAGCTGTTGATGCGTATGAACGTAAAGGTGAAATAGGCATTGAAAGTATAGGTTATTTATATTTGATTTTGGCTCAATTGAGTAATCTTTCTAATAAAACTGAAGAGCTTGAATTAAAACAGCGATATATTAAAGAAGCAGTAATGTTTATTCATTTTAATATGCAGTTTAACATTACTATTTCGGATATTGCTTACAATCTAAGAATATCCCCAAATTATTTGAGTACTATTTTTAAAGAAATTATTGGTCAATCACCAAAGCAATATTTAGGTCAGATGAGAATGGAAAGGGCAATAAAGCTATTAAAAAGATCAAATATTAAAGTAAAACAAGTTGCATTAGATGTTGGTTATAAAGACCAACTCCATTTTAGTAGAGAGTTTAAAAAATATTGGGGATATTCACCTAGTTTGGCAAAAAAAGAATTGAACTAAAAACTATTATAAAAATAACAAATATAATAATAAAGGATTAGGAGGAAAAAATGACAAAAAATTTAAAAAAAGGAATCTTATTATTAACATTATTTTTTACTTTGTCTTGTTTTTCAGGAGTTTTGCTAAGTATTTCAAACATAGTATTTGCAAGTGAATTAAAGGCATTAAAGTTTTCAATTGATGTAAAAGACGAAGATTTTTCATCAAGTAAATATCAAGAATTTGGTGATGATGTGTATGTAGGCTTTTTGATTACACCTGTAACACCTTCGGCAGTAGCCGATGAAGGGATGAAGAATAATTACTTTGCTGATTGGTGGAAC
>ENA-UOOK01003932-UOOK01003932.1-fermentation-metagenome-genome-assembly--contig:-NODE-3932-length-16398-cov-8.126476_pt1 | contig 16398 bp, 15 predicted proteins | sample MGYA00245777_ERZ724023 | MGnify/ENA primary metagenome ERZ724023 (study PRJEB28704, sample SAMN03018312) | fermentation metagenome | biome: anthropogenic terrestrial biome; feature: soil; material...
ATTGGATCTTCGGTAATATTGTGTAAAACAGAGCTTACAACAACAAGCCAAATCATTATTTCTACAAAACCTAAAATTGCACCCTTAGCTCTTTCGCCTTTATTAACATAAACTATTCTGATAGTTGAAATTGAAACCTCTATAATTTTTGCGAAAAAAATTATAAAGTACAGTAAAGGACCCTCTAAATTCATTAAAAAAGCCATATGTCACCTCTTTTATTTGATATGTTCATTCTACTAGCTTTATCATTAATATGCAATAGACGCAAAAAATATTTATTTAAAAAAATATCGTCTGTTATTTTTCATTAAAATAATGTATAATGAATCTAGTGAAGCTAAAAGGAAAACTAACATGAGATTAAGATACATTCCGGGACAGTACCAATATTTAAAAGATTGCGAAAAGGCAATTACTGAGCCGGAAAAAAGAGGTTTTAAATTAAATACAGTATTTGAAAACAACGCACCCATACATGTGGAATTAGGATGCGGCAAAGGGAAATTCTTAAGAGAAAATGCAATTAAAAATCCCCATATAAACTATTTTGGATTTGAGAAAAGTGTCAAGGTTGCATACAGATGTGCTAAATCAACCTTTGAAAATGACCCTCCGAATTATTACATCGTTTATTCAAATGGGGATATATTAATGGAAGTATTTGAAGCAGGTTCAATCGACAGAATTTATCTAAACTTTTCAGATCCTTGGCCTAAACCCTCCCATTACAAAAGACGATTGACTCACAAGAACTTCTTAGATGTATATAAAACAGTTCTTTCCAAGAATGGTGAAATTCACATGAAAACAGACAACAATGACCTATTTGAATACTCTCTTGAACAATTTGAAAAAGACAACTGGAAATTCATCATGGTTACAAGAGATTTGCACAACAGCATCTACAAGGAAGACAATATTATGACCGAGTATGAAGAGCGTTTTGCAAATGAAGGCAAAAAAATAAATAAACTGATAGTGAGAAAGAAAAATGGTTAACATAAAATATATTATGTTCTACTTATTAATAATTAATTTAATTTCCTTTGCTTTATTCTTTGCGGATAAACAAAAATCAAAAAAAGACAAATGGAGAATTAAAGAAAGCACTCTTCATTTTGTGAGCTTTATGGGAGGAACAATTGGAAGCATTGCAGCAATGATTTTGTTTCACCATAAAACCAAAAAACCTAAATTTGTTATAATTACAATTATAGTATTGATTTTTAATATATTGATGGCATATAAAATATTAACCTGATGATCTGATAAAAGCAACCGAAGCACCGTATGCAGACTTAATATAATAAATTGATTTGGATTATTCCTAAAATAATTGTCGATTATTTATATTAATAGTACCAATATTAACCAATAGATGATATAATTGTGGTATCGATTTCCTTTCTTACTATAAAAAATGAAGGAGTAATAATTATGGAATATAGAAATGCAACTTTTGAAGATATTAACGGAGTTTCAGAGCTCCAGAAAAAATATCACATATCCACAATAAGTGAAGAAGATATACCGGATGGATTTGTGACAACTTTGTTTACAGAAGAACAGTTTAAGGAACTGATAGAAAAAGAAAACGGACTTGCTATCGCTTGCGACAATGGCAAAGTTATAGCATATGCTATGGCAGCATCATGGCAATATTGGTCCGCCTGGCCCCTTTTCCAATACATGATAAATGACTTGCCAAACAACATATATCTTGGTCAAGTTCTGTCAACAGAAAATTCCTATCAATATGGTCCTATATGCATTGATAAGCAATACCGCAGCACTGAAGTATTACTAAACCTTTTCGAGTTTTCCAGACTACAGATGAAAGACAGATACCCTATTTTAATAACATTTATAAACCGGATAAATGGCAGATCATACCATGCCCATGTAGACAAACTTGGTCTTGAGGTAATAAAAACATTTGATTACAACAACAATCACTATTACGAGTTAGGTTATGACACAACTAAAAAAACGCCGGGTTCGATTATTTCATAGTTTAAAAGGTAAAGCAAAAAACGAGTAAAAATACTCGTTTTAATTATTACATAGAAAATAATTCCATATCGGAACATATTGACCTTTTTAAAGTTTTCGTATAAACTAAAGTAGTAAGTATTTCTCCGAACTTAAAATTCTAAGGGTTACTATGAATTTTAAGTCGTTAGGGTATAGCTGGAAACGGCTTTGCCTCCCATTGGAAAGGAGATTAAACATCTCTTTTCTTATAATAAATTATTTGAAAGGAGTTTTTTTTATGAAAACAAAAATGGGAAAACTGATGATTTTATTGTTGATGTTAACACTGTTGTTCACAACAGCATGTCAGCAGACAGAACAACCGCCTGTAGAGGAACCGGAGGAACCTGCAGAAGAACAAGAGCAGGATGAACCGGAAGAACCGGAACAGGCTGAGGAAAGAAGTTTTATACTTGCAACAACAACAAGCACAGAGGATTCAGGATTATTAGACTTTTTACTGCCAATATTTAAAGAAAAATCAGGAATCCAGGTCGATGTAGTAGCTAAAGGCACAGGTGCAGCTCTTGAATTAGCAAGAAACGGAGATGCAGACGGTGTATTGGTACATGCTAAATCTCAAGAAGAACAATTTATTGCTGATGGTTTTGCAACCGAAAGATTTGATGTAATGTACAATGACTATATTATAGTAGGACCTGAATCAGATCCCGCTGGCTTGTTAACAAATGCTCCAAATGATCCGATACAAGCCTTTGTACTTTTATCGGAAAACCAAGGAACCTTCATTTCCAGAGGAGATGAATCCGGTACACACACAAAAGAAAAATCCTATTGGAAAGAAGCAGATATCACTCCTGAAGGAGAATGGTATGTTGAAGCAGGAACAGGGATGGGTGCCGTGCTTCAAATGGCATCTGAAAAACAAGCTTATACCTTATCAGACAGGGCTACATATTTATCTATGAAAGATCAGCTTGACTTGGTTATAGTAACTGAGAAGAACGATAAAATGTACAACCAATACGGTGTTATGATGGTAAATCCTGAAAAATATCCGATTAAGGAAGCTGAAGTTCAGGAGTTCATAGAATTTATACTTTCTGAGGAAGGACAAAATCTAATAGCAGAATATGGTGTTGAAGAATTTGGACAGCCATTATTCGTACCAAATGCAAAATAAAGGTGAAGTAATGTTTGAATTTATTGAGGGTTTTTTCACAACTTATAGTGACATATTGCCGGTTATAGCACTTTCTTTGAGAGTATCATTGACTGCTGCTTTTATTGCTTCTTTATTTGGACTAACATCAGGTGTTATAGTTGCTTTAAATGAATTCAAATTAAAAAAGCTAATCATGAGGGTTACAAATACCCTCATGAGTTTACCTCCTGTCTTAATTGGGTTGTTGGTTTATATGTTAATATCAAGAAAAGGTCCATTGGGGAGCTATGGACTGCTTTTTACACCTACGGCAATGGTTATTTCTCAATGCATTCTCGTTTTTCCTATCATATTTGGTCTCACTGTATCTTCTGTATCTGAAGCAGCCAAGGATATACAACTTACGTGCATAACATTGGGTGCCGGCAGAAGAGACACTTTATTAACCATTTTAAGTGAATGCAGAATGCAGCTTTTGTCGGTTGTAACTGCAGGCTTTGGAAGAGCAATATCGGAGGTTGGGGCTGTTATGATGGTTGGCGGAAACATAAGGGGAAAAACTAGAGTTATGACAACCTATATTGCTTTAGAAACAGGAAAAGGTAATTTTGAAGAAGCTGTATTTATTGGAATTGTATTACTTTGTATATCATTTATAATTAATATAATACTATACAGGATACAGAGGAGGGAATAAATGATTATTTCAGTTGAAAATTTGGTGAAAGATTATGGAAACGCCCGTGTCCTGAATATTGAAGCTCTTCAATTAAATGAAGGAATTTATGTAATATTAGGTTCAAACGGAAGCGGAAAAAGTACTTTGATAAGCTTGATATCTGGTTTATTAAAGCCAAGCAGCGGGAATATTTTATACAACGGCAAAAAATTCGATGCTTCTATAAGAAATCATATTTCTGTATTAGTTCAAAAACCATATTTATTTAAAAAGTCATCTTATGAAAACATAATAAGTGGATTAAAGTTTAAAAAAATAAACAAGGAAGAAATAGAATTAAGATTAGAAAAATATCTTCATTATTTAGATGTGGAGCTTTTACTAAGAAAAAAATCTCACTGGCTTTCAGGAGGAGAAAGGGCAAAAATAGCACTTTTAAGAACAGCAGTATTGGAAACTGAAGTAACTATATTGGATGAACCTACCGCTGCCATGGATATTGAAAGTACATTTAAAGCTGAAGAGCTGCTTAAGGAGATAGCTGCAAATAAAAGAACAGTGATTGTTGTAACTCACGATGTATTTCAAGCGAGAAGAATTGCCGACTATGTACTATTTATGGATAAAGGCAAAGTTATTGAAATAGGGCATAAAGATGATGTGTTGGACAATCCTCAAAGTCCACTTTTAAAACAAATATTGAATAAATAAGTATAACTTGTTAGAATTAATGATAGTTATACTTTTTACATATAAGGAGACCATATGATAAAAACAGGAATACTTACAATAAGCGACAAAGGCTATCGAAATGAAAGAATCGATAAAACAGGACCGGCAATAAAAGAATCTTTGGATAAAAACATATACATTGCAGAGTATTATAAAATAATACCTGATGAAATGGATTTGATATGCGAAGAATTAATTCATATGTGCGATGAGAAAAAACTTGATTTAATTCTCACGAACGGAGGAACAGGTTTTGCCAAAAGAGATGTAACTCCGGAGGCTACGCTGAAAGTAATACAAAGACAGACTCCCGGCATACCTGAAGCAATGAGGCAAATGTCTCTTTCAATAACACCCAAAGCAATGCTTTCAAGAGCAGCAGCAGGCATAAGAAACAGCACATTAATCATTAATCTTCCCGGAAGCCCGAAGGGAGCAGTAGAAAATTTAAGCTTTATTCTTCCTGCACTTCCGCACGGCATTGAAATATTAAAGGGCACAGGGGGAGAATGTGCAAGATAGGAGAGTATATGGAGCTATTTAATGTATTGACGGTAAAAGAAACTTCAAAAGTAATAGATGAAAATTTTAATTATGAGATGGGCGGGGAAGATGTAACATTAGCTGATGCAGAAGGAAGAATTTTAAAACATACAATAGCTGCAAAGGATAATGTTCCTGATTTTAAAAGGTCAACAGTTGACGGATATGCTGTTTATTCAAAGGATACATTTGGGGCAAGTGAATCCATTCAGTCAATTTTGGAACTGAAAGGCGAAATATTAATGGGACAAGAAGCAAAAGGCGAAATATCCATCCCCGGACAATGTTACTATGTTCCTACCGGAGGCATGCTGCCTAAGGGTGCTGACTCTGTAATAATGATTGAATATACGGAAAAATTAGATGAAACTACCATTCTTGCTTCAAAATCAACTTCACCGGGAGAAAATGTAATTGAAGTGGGAGAAGACATAAAAAAGGGCGAAACGGTTATACGAAAGGGTACTAAATTAAGAGCCTATGAAATAGGTGTGCTTGCAAGCCTTGGCTTTTATAATATTGAAGTATATAAAAGACCGGTAATAGGAATAATATCAACAGGAGATGAAATTGTACATCCGTCGGAGAGTATAAAGACAGGGCAAATCAGGGATATTAATACTTATATGTTAAATTCCCTTGCCCTTGATAAAGGATGCTCTCCTGTAAGATACGGACTTATAAAAGATGAATATGAACTGCTTAAAAGCACTGCCGAGAAAGCATTGTCTGAATGTGACATAGTATTGATATCCGGAGGAAGCTCTGTAGGTAAAAAGGATAATACGGTTAAGGTTATCAAGGAACTTGAAGACAGCGAACTTTTGGTTCACGGAATATCCGTAAAGCCCGGCAAGCCTACCATAATCGGAAAATCAAAGGGGAAAATAATATTTGGTCTTCCCGGACATCCCCTTTCATGTGCAGTAATATTTCAGGTAGTAGTTAAGTACTACATTGATAAAATTACGGAGCATAAAGAAATTTTATATCCCATAATATGCAAATTTAAATTTAATTATCATAAAGCTAAGGGGCGGGAAGAATACCTGCCTGTCACTATTGAAGAAAAGGATGATGAGTTTTCAGCTTCACCGGTATTTGGAAAATCAGGCTTAATAACAAGTTTTTCCAAAGCCTACGGTTATATTAGAATTGAAAGAAACGAAGAGGGCATCAAGGAAGGTCAAACAGTAAAAGTATATAAATTTTAGGAGGAATATATGCAGAATGTTTATCTGTCTAATTACGAGTTAAAAGAAGCTTTACAAATATATTTACAAAGATTAGAATCGTTAAAAACAAAAACAGAAACTATAAATACTTGGGATGCCAACGGCAGAGTGACTGCCAAGGCAGTTTTTGCTGTTCTTTCTTCACCTCAATACAATTCATCTGCCATGGACGGCATTGCATGCAAAAGTGAAAAAACATTTAAAGCTTCCGACAGAAACCACATTGTTCTTCAAGAAAATACAGATTATGTTGTAGTTGACACAGGAGACCCTATTCCAAAGGAATTTGACTGTGTTATAATGGTTGAGGATTTAATCAAGGTAGACGATAACCATGTTAAGATTATTCAAAGTGCCACGCCGTGGCAGAATATCAGGCCATTGGGAGAGGATATTGTTGAAAACCAGCTCATAGTTCAATCAAAGCATAAAATCAGACCGGTTGATATCGGTGCATTAATTGCAGGCGGTATCAATAAAATAGAAGTTTATAAAAAACCTGCAGTGGGAATCATTCCTACGGGAACTGAAATAGTAGAGCCCGGAACTGAGCTTAAAATTGGTGATATTATAGATTTTAATTCAAGAACATTTCAAGCTTTAGTCAGTGACTGGGGAGGGCTTCCTAAAAGATATGAAATAGTAAAAGATGATTATGAACTTATTAAACAATCAGTTTTAAAAGCAATTGAAGAAAATGATGTGGTTTTAATAAATGCAGGTTCCTCGGCAGGGCGTGAAGATTTTACGGCGTCAATTGTCAAGGATATTGGCGAGCTTATTATTCACGGTGTGGCAATAAAGCCCGGCAAACCTGTTGTCATGGGAGTAATTAAGGATAAACCAATAATCGGAATCCCCGGATTTCCTGTATCTGCTTTCTTTGTTATGGACGAAATTGTAAAACCGATTATTTATGGTTATCAAGGTCTTGAAACAGAGCCAAAGAAAATGGTAGACGCCGTATTGACCAAAAGATGCATGTCTTCACTTAAATATCTTGAATTTTTAAGAGTTAAGCTTGGATATATAGGCGAAAAATATGTTGCGACACCTCTTACCAGAGGAGCAGGTACCACAATGTCACTGGTTAATGCGGACGGTGTTTTGGAAATAGGTCAAAACATTGAAGGAATTGAAGCAGGGACAAAAGTTTCGGTAAGATTGTTAACTTCTGAAGACAAAATCAAAAACACTCTGTTATGCATAGGAAGTCATGACCCGATAATTGACATAGCTGCTGATATAATGCATTCAAGAAACAAAAAATACTTTTTGTCATCTTCAAATGTGGGAAGCACGGGAGGCCTGATGGCATTAAAAACAGGAGAAACCCATATTGCTCCAACACATTTATTGGATATGGAGACAGGAGAATACAATGTAAGCTATCTTAAAAAATATGTTCCCAATAAAAAAATTGCTTTGGTTAAGTGCGTAAACAGAATTCAAGGATTCATGGTTGAAAAAGGAAATCCTAAAAATATTACAAAATTTGAAGACCTTGCAAGAAAGGACATTAAATTTGTCAACAGACAAAGAGGCTCCGGAACAAGGCTTTTGCTTGATTATAATTTAAACAAATTAAATATTGACTTTAAAAATATAAACGGCTATTACAGGGAAGAATTCACTCATTTGGCAGTTGCGGCTGCTGTTGAAGCAGGGGATGCAGATGCGGGACTTGGAGTTTTTTCTGCAGCAAATATGATGGGACTTGATTTCATACCTGTATGCAACGAAGAATATGATTTGGCAATACCTGAAGAATACTTGGAACTGGAAATTGTTAAGGAGTTTATTGAAACAATCAAATCCGGGCAGTTCAAAGCAAAGCTTGATGAATTGGGAGGATACAACTATTCTAATACAGGTTCTATAATAGGAGCAGATAATGATTGATAAAAGAGGAAGAAACATTGATTATTTAAGGGTATCACTTACTGACAGATGCAACCTGCGCTGTGTTTACTGCATGCCGGAAGGGGGAATCGGAAAAAGATGCCATGCTGAAATACTAAGGTTTGAAGAAGTGGAAAAAATAATAAAGGCATGTGCTTCCATCGGCATTAAAAAGGTCAGATTTACCGGAGGAGAGCCCCTTATTTTAAAAGGCATAGATAAGCTCATTAAGAATACTTCTTTAATACCAGGCATTGAGGATATTTCCATAACTACAAATGGAATACTCCTTGCCGACATGGCGGATGAGCTGAAAAGTGCCGGGTTAAAGCGGGTAAATATAAGCATTGATACATTGAATGCAGAAAAATTCAAGAAAATAACACGTCTTGGAGATATCAGCAAGGTCTTTAGCGCAATAGAAAAATGCCTTAGTCTTAATATGGTACCTGTTAAATTAAATACCGTGCTGATGAAAGGAATAAATGATGACGAAATAGGGGATTTTTTAAAGCTTACCATGGACAACCCTATACAAGTAAGATTTATCGAGCTTATGCCCATCGGTGAAGGAGCCAAATATTTTGATAAATGCAAAATGAAAGTTGAAGAAATTCTGGAAAGATATCCTGAGCTCATCCCCGTTGAAGATGAAAGCAAGGTTGCCTCTGTTTACAAACTGCCCGGTGCAAAGGGTACAGTGGGACTTATAAGCCCGATAAGCTGCAAGTTCTGCAGTGTCTGCAACAGAATCAGACTTACTGCAACAGGCACCATTAAGCCATGTCTGCATTCAGCCGAAGAAATTAATCTTAAACCATATTTAAATGATGAACAAAAGCTGATTGAAGTTATTGAAGATACTGTTTATAATAAACCCGAAGAACATCATTTGGAAACAGACGGGAAAAGTGATACACACAGAATGATGTTTCAAATAGGAGGTTGATATGGATTTAACTCACATAAATGACCAGGGCAGAGCCAAAATGGTTGACGTAAGCAGCAAGGAAGAAACATTGAGAGAAGCTGAGGCATACGGCAGTGTCTATATGAAAAGAGAAACCCTAAACAGAATAAAGGAAGGAACTATCAAAAAGGGAGATGTTCTTTCTGTAGCGCAGGTAGCAGGTATTATGGCTTCTAAAAAAACCTCTGATATAATTCCCATGTGCCATCCAATTATGATTTCCGGATGTGATATAAATTTTAATCTTAATTTTGATGAAAACAAAGTTGAAATAACCGCAACAGTTAAAACCACAGGCCAAACAGGTGTTGAAATGGAGGCACTGACAGCAGTCGCTGCTGCAGGTCTGACAATATATGATATGTGCAAAGCCATAGATAGAGAAATGATTGTATCAGATATTATGCTGATGAAAAAATCCGGCGGCAAGACAGGAGTATTCGAGAGAAAAAGGTAAACCTAAGCGCCTACAATTACCCAAAGACTTAAACATGTAGGTCTGGATTATTTTAGAGAAAATGATAAAGGAAAGGAAAAATAAAATGGAGAATAAAATGGCGAAAGTATTAGCTGTAAATATAAGCGAAAAAAAAGGAGTTGTGAAAAAGCCCATTGAAAAGGGCTACTTTGAAGTAGACCATGGCCTTGTGGGGGATGCCCATGCAGGAAACTGGCACAGACAGGTAAGCTTATTGGGTCAGGAAAGTATCGATAAAATTAACAAGCAGGATATAAAAGGTTTGTGCGTAGGCGTCTTTGCAGAAAATCTTACAACTGAAGGGATTATTTTATACGAGCTTCCAATAGGTACAAAACTGAAAATCGGTGAAATCGAAATGGAAGTCACCCAAATAGGCAAGGAATGCCATACGGGCTGTGCCATAAGAGAGCTTGTAGGCGACTGTGTAATGCCGAGGGAAGGAATATTTACAAAGGTTTTAAAACCTGGATGGATAAAACCGGGGGATGAAATTGAAGTAATTGAATAATAAAATCGTTAGATAATATGTGGCTGTTGCTTTACTGTAACAGTCTTTTTATATGCAAAAAACACAGACTAAAATTCCCGAAAACGTAATTTTGCTTTAAACAGAATAAAAGTATCTATAAGAAAGATAAAGATATTATACAAATTGCTGTATAATTTTTATCCAATATATGGTACAATAATGATATCGATTTTATCAATCTGTAAATATAGGTATTGACAAGAAAACATTAGTGTTAAAGTATTTTTGAAAAAACCATTAGTTGTACTGTTTATAGGACAGATAAATGTATATAATGAGAACAGAGGGGTACAAAGTTAGATAATATGTGATTGCTGCTATACTGTAACAGTTTTTTATGTGTAAAAAAAAAGAAATATAGGATTCTGGAAAACGCAATTTTACTTTAACCGAAGACTTAAGTATTTATAGTAAATACTTATAAGGTAACAATTTACTATAAAGAAGTGCTAACTTTCAATAAGTAGAGGTGATATATGAAACAGAATTATCTATGGGCCAAAAAATCGGAAAAGGATGGTAGATATTCTTGGTTGTCCTTACATCAACACTTGAGAGATACTTTAAATATAGCAGGGCGCCTTTGGGAACTTTGGTTAAGCCTAGGACAAAAGAAAGTTATACTAAATTCAATTAATAGCCAAAATGAATTTGATGGTAAAAATCTATTATTATTTTTAGCTTCAACTCATGATATAGGAAAAGGCATTCCTGCCTTCCAGACGCAGAAAGGATTTCAAAACTCAGACGACTTAGATCAATTTTTGATAGAAAGATTAGAAGGGGAGGGTTTCAAAGGACTATTGAGTAAAAGTTTACCTGATAGAAATAAAACACCTCATGCTTTGGCTGGTCAATTTATTTTGACTAAGTATGGCATAAAGGAGGATATCACTTCAATAATAGGTGGTCACCATGGAAAGCCAAGTAATAATGAAAATTTCTATGAAGAGCAAAAAGGATATTTAACAAACTATTGTCAAGAAGAGAGGGGCTTTGAAGGGGTAGATAGAAAATGGGAAGAGGCTCAAAAAGGTATACTTGATTGGGCATTAAATATTAATGGCTATGAGACAGTCCAAGACCTACCGTCAATTAGTCAGCCAGGTCAAGTTATCCTATCAGGTCTAGTAATAATGGCAGACTGGATAGCTAGTAATGAAAATTATTTTCCACTAGTGGACTTAGATGTTTATCTTGTTAATAATCAGATGAAGCGTTTAGCCAAGGGCTGGGAATCTTGGTTTAAAACCAGACCAGTAGAAGCAGATTATCATTCAAATATAGTAGAGCATTATCAAAAACGTTTTAAATATGAGGCAAGAAATGTACAAGAGGTTTTTTCAAAAGTAATCGAAAGTACTGAAAATCCAGGCATCTTCATCCTGGAAGCTCCAATGGGTTCAGGGAAAACAGAAGCAGCTTTAATAGGTGCTGAGCAGTTAGCCTATAAGACTGGAAAAAGTGGATTGTTTTTTGGGCTCCCAACCCAGGCTACATCAGACGGTATGTTTCCTAGATTTAAAGCCTGGCTGGACACTATTAGAGAAGAAAAAAATGATTATATCTCTGTAAAACTGACTCATGGTAAGTCATCACTTAATAAAGTGTATACTTCACTTGCTAGAAATATAAATATAGACGAAGATGGCGAGACCACTATTATAACAAATCAGTGGTTTGCTGGGAGAAAAACAGCTATGCTTGATGACTTTGTTATTGGAACTGTTGATCATATGTTATTAGCTGCTTTAAAGCAAAGACACCTGGTTCTTCGTCATCTGGGACTAAGTAAAAAAGTCGTAATCATTGATGAGGTCCATGCTTATGATGTTTATATGAGTCAATACTTGGAGAAGGCGATTGAATGGATGGGAGCATACAATGTACCAGTTATCTTATTATCAGCAACACTACCTGCTCAAAATAGGGAAAGGCTTTCCAAAGCCTATTTGAAGGGTAATGGAATAAAAAACAAGGAGGTTAAATTGCCTGAAAAAGGCTTATACACCATAGCCTATCCTTTAATTACCTATACAGATGGAGAAGAGATTCTTCAAATGGAGGATTTTAAAGACATAAAAAATAAACCAATTAGTATTATGGGATTGGATAGAGATGTCTTATATGAAAAATTAAAAGAACTCCTATCAAGCCCGGGAATCATCGGGATAATTGTAAACACAGTAAAAAGTGCACAAGAGATAGCAGAGAAATGTTCGGAATTATTTGGTGAAGACCTTGTTTTTCTTTTGCATTCTAACTTTATAGCTACTGAAAGAGTGGCTAAAGAAAAAGAACTACTAAGTATGATTGGTAAAGATGCAGTCAGGCCTGAGCGGAAGATTATCATAGGAACTCAGATAATTGAACAATCTTTGGATATTGATTTTCATGTTATGGTAAGTGATCTAGCACCAATGGATTTGCTTATACAACGTATGGGCAGGCTTCATAGGCATGAAATTAAAAGACCTGAAAAATTTAAAGCACCAGCTTTGTATGTTATGGGTCTAAGTGATAACTTAGATTTTGAGTCTGGATCAGATTATGTTTATGGTGGATATTTACTATCTAGGACCCAGTATTTTTTACCAGACACTATTAACATACCTGGGGATATATCTCCTTTAGTACAAAAAGTATATGGAGAAGAAGAAATTATAATAGATTCTAGTTTAGAAGATAAATATGTAAAGATGAAAAATAAATTTCATTTAAATAAAAGTAAAAAAGAAGATAGGGCAAAAACATATTTATTATCAAGTCCGAAGTATGAAGCTAGAAGAGGAAAGAGTCTTTCTTTAATTAAATGGTTAAATAATGACCACCCGAATCAATCCGAAGAGCATGGATATGCTCAAGTACGAGATTCACAAGAAACAATTGAAGTTGTCGCTTTAAAGATGTGTGATCATGGCTATAGCTTTATTGATAGTTATGAAGATATTTCTAAAGATATAGATAATCCAGAAATAGCTAGAAGAATGGCTTCCTCGACTCTTAGGTTGCCACTCCAACTTTCCATGTATGGAAATGCAGACAAGACTATAAAAGAATTGGAAAGATATTGTTTGAAACATTTGTCTGACTGGCAGGACCAAGAATGGTTGAAGGGAAGCTTAGGGATTATTTTCGATGAGAATAGTAACTTTGAGTTGGGTGGTAAGATGCTTCATTATGATAGAAGATACGGTTTAACTTACAGAGAGGAAGGTTTTAATGAGTAGATTTAATTTAATTGATTCACCATGGATTTCAGTTATTTATAGTGAAAGTGAGGCTAATAAGCTTGTTTCACTCAGAACACTTTTCCAAGATGCGAAATCGATTGAATCTTCAGCAGGTGATACTAAAACCCAAGATTTTGCTGTTTTAAGAGTCCTTCTTGCAATTTTGCATACTGTCTATTCGAGGTTTGACGCAAAGGGAAATCAATATGAATATATTGATTTGGATGAATCATATAGGCAGACATCTAATGTAGATAAGGATGATTTAATATCCTATCTTAACAATCTTAACAAGACTTGGGAGTCTTTATGGGACAAGGGTGAATTTACTTTTATAGTAGAAGAATATTTGGATAAGTGGCATGACCATTTTTACTTATTTGATGATAAATATCCTTTTTTTCAAATTTTAAAAGAAGATATTTCATCGGACAAAATTAACAAAAAAAATCCAAGTGCAATAAGTGGTAAGACTTTTGACAGGACTTTGTCTGAAAGTGATAATAAGGTAGCATTATTCTCCCCTAAATATGCAGCTGGGTCAAATAAAGAAATATTAACAGAGGATGAGGTAGCCCGTTGGTTAATAACTTATCAAGGTTATACTGGATTAGCTGATAAGACTAAATTTATTACGAATGAAGAATACGAGAGAATATCTAAGGGGTGGTTATTTGATATTGGGGGAATCCATATCGAAGGGAAAAATCTTTTTGAAACCTTAATGCTTAATCTCCTCTTAGTTCATCCGGAAGAAAAATATGTAGAAAATAGGCAAAAGCCTTGCTGGGAATATCCTTCTGAATATTTAATAAATGAATATTTGGATAATAATATGCCTGACAACTTGTCGCAACTATATACAAACTGGTCAAGAGCTATTTACATAGATCCGGAAATCGATCTTAAAAAGGCTTTCTCATGTAATGTTGTTAAGCTTCCTGGTTTAGAGAATAGGGATCAATTTTTAGAGCCAATGACACTTTGGCGTTTTAATGAAGAAGGAATTAATAAAGATTATTATACTCCAAGAAAACATAGATCTAACGAATCTTTGTGGAGGTCTTTTGGTCTGATAGCCATGCCTTCCTCTGAAGACGATAAACAGAGGCGCCCCGGAGTTATTAGCTGGCTTGACGAGAAAAAGAAAATTATAGGCGATGCAGAAATTATTATAAGAGCTACCAGTATGCAGGATGATGGAAATGCAACTTCTTGGGTACCTGTAGACGAGATTTGCGACGAGTTAATAATAAATGATTACGTTTTAACAGATGTAAAGGAAAAACATTGGGTTCCTCGTATAGAAAGTTCAGTTGAAAAAACTAAGTACGTAGTCAACAAGAATTGTTTTATGTTTTTGTCAGACATAGCAGGAATTAGAAATATTAAGGAGTCTACTAGACAAGGTTTTATTAATCGTGAAATAGAAGCTCTATATTTTGAGATAGATATTCATTTTAGGACCTGGCTTGCTAGTATTGAACCAAACGATTCTAAAGATGAGAAGGTTATTGTATGGAGGGAGGAGTTGTATAAGATAGTCAGAAAACAGGCAGACAAATTTTTCAATAATGCAAGTAGTAGGGACTTAAAAGGGATAGAAACAGAAGATGGGGTTAAAAACATTGCTACTTCTTATAATAAATTTATTTACTTCTTAAACCGAGAACTTAAAGGGTAGCAGGAAGGAGAGGAAATGAAGAAAGACAAGCAAAAGGACAATCCAACGGTTTATCAGGTAACATCAACAATAATAGGTAAATTATCGAGAGCGCTTGATACTTCTACAGTTAAAGCGTCACTAGCTAACTTGAGAAATTCCATAGGAAAAGATCATAGTGAAACTATTGAAATTTGGTCAATAATGCTTGAAAATATGCCTGATGGATTTCTTGGAAGTGATGGAAATTTGACAGCTGAAGAGGAAGCTATTTTAAACACTTTGCAATTATATGCTCTTTATCAACAAGGCAGTTCAGAAAGTGTAGCGATCGACAAAGAAATCAACAAATGGGAAAATATGGGGACGTATTTTTCAAATTTAAGGGAAGATGACAACAGGGTTTCAGCAGATAGAAGGTTTAATACAATGGTAACATCGACAACATATGATGAACTTTTCTATCATTTAAAACAGATGTTTGGACTATTAAAGTCCAGAAGTAAGGGACAAGTAAAAGTAAATTTTTCAAAGCTGAGTCAAGACTTATTTTTCTTTATATTAGGTTACGAAGATAGCATAAGAATTGCTTGGTCAAGGGAATACTACAGAAATCGGAATGTAGAAAATGGAAAAAATGAAGGAGAAGAAAATGAACAAAAATAGGTTATTTTTAGATATCCACATTATTCAGACTGTTCCACCATCCAATATAAATAGGGATGATACAGGAAGTCCAAAAACTGCTCAGTATGGCGGGGTTAGGCGAGCAAGGATTTCATCCCAGTCTTGGAAGAGAGCCATGCGTAAATATTTTTACGAAAATAGTGCCCAAGAAAATATTGGTGTTAGAACGCTAGAATTAGTAGAATATGTAAAAGAAAAAATTCTTGAAATCAATAAGGATATCGATGAAAAAAAGGCTAAGGATTTAGCCAACGATGTTTTAAAGGAAGCCGGTATCTCTTTAAAAGATGATAAAGCAAAGGCCTTGTTTTTTATGGGTGATACACAGGGTCGTAAACTAGCCCAAGCTGCACTTGATGGCATCAAAGATAAAAAAATTCTACAGGAAATGCTAAGAGAAAACCCAGCTATAGATATAGCTCTTTTTGGTAGGATGGTTGCTGATGATCCTTCCTTAAATGAAGACGCTTCATCACAGGTTGCTCACGCTATATCTACCCATGCGGTACAAACCGAGTTTGATTTTTTTAGCGAATATTTTTTGATTATTTTTATGTTTTGGAATATTTTCGGTTTTATAC